>Ga0209025_1000712_pt1 | contig 56550 bp, 59 predicted proteins | sample AraplaMF_Col_mLB_FD_184256 | JGI IMG/M metagenome (GOLD analysis project Ga0209025, IMG submission 184256) | Arabidopsis root microbial communities from the University of North Carolina, USA - plate scrape MF_Col_mLB (SPAdes) (version 2) | ecosystem: Host-associated > Plants > Roots > Endosphere... | reverse complement strand
GCAGCGCGACGAGATGCCCGCGTGTGGTCAGGTCGCGCCCGTCCGCATCGCTCCCGTGCCGGGCCGCGAGCCGATCGAGCAAACCCCAGGAAAGGGGCTTCAGCAGATCGTGGAGGACGCTATTGTGGTGCGGCATGGTGCTGGTTCCTATTTCATGTCTCGAACACCGGCCAGATGCTCAAGACTGAGTAGAATCAACACCATGCACCTTGTCGAGCAATTCTCGTGCCGGACACCTGTGGGCTTGACCCGGGCATCCAGGGACTCTCGATGCCGCTCTGGGTGGCCCTGGATTGCCGGGTCAAGCCCGGCAATGACAATTTGAGATTGGAGCCGCTCCTCTCACCCCTCACCGCCGTAGCGACGGCGCAGATGCGCCTTGAACACGGCGGCGTCGAGCGCGCGGCCGGTGGCGCGGGTCAGGAGCTCGTCGGTCTCCCAGCGCGAGGCCTGGCCGTGGATGTTGGCGCGCAGCCAGCCGACCAGGGGCGTGAAGTCGCCGCGGCCGATCGCGGGCAGGATGTCGGGCTCGGCCCGGTTGGCGGCGTCGAAGATCTGCGCCGCGGTCATCGCGCCCAGCGTGTAGGTCGGGAAATAGCCCCAGCCGCCGCTCGGCCAGTGGATGTCCTGCAGGCAGCCCAGCCGATCGTTCGGCGGCACCACGCCGAGCAGCGCCTGCATGCCGTCGTTCCAGGCGGCCGGCAGGTCGGCCAGCGGCAGCTCGTCGGCGATCATCGCCTTCTCCAGGCGATAGCGCAGGATGACATGGGCGGGATAGGTCACCTCGTCGGCGTCGACCCGGATGAAGCCGCGCTCGACCCTTGTGTAGTGCCGCCACAGCGCCTCCGCCTCCCAGGCCGGGCCGCTGCCGCCGAAGGCGTCGCGCATCCGCGGCGTGGCGAAGGTGATGAACTCGCGGCTGCGGCAGGCCTGCATCTCCATCAGCAGCGATTGGCTCTCATGCAGGCTCATGCCGCGGGCCTGGCCGACCGGCTGGCTCATCCAGGCCTGCGGCCGCCCCTGCTCGTAGAGGGCATGCCCGGTCTCGTGCAGCACGCCCATCAAGGCGCGGGTGAAGTCGGCCTCGTCGTAGCGGGTGGTGATGCGCACGTCATTGTCGCCGCCGCCGCAGAACGGGTGGGTGGAGACGTCGAGGCGCCCGCGCTCGAAATCGTAGCCCAGCACCCCCATCAGCGCGACACCCAGGGCCCGCTGTGATTCGACCGGGAACAGGCCCTCGGGCCGCGGCGTGGCCGGCCGGCGCGCCTGGGCCGCCAGCACCTCCTCGGTGAAGCCTGGCAGGAAGTCGGCCAGATCGTCGAACAGCGCGTCGATCTTCTCCGACCGGCCGCCGGGCTCGTAGTCGTTCAGGAGGGCGTCATAGGCCGACAGGCCCAGCGCCTCGCCCTTGGCGCGGCCGATCTCGCGCTGCAGCCGCAGCACCTCCTGCAGCTTCGGCAGCAGCGAGGCGAAATCCGAATCGGCGCGGGCCTGGCGCCAGGCCATCTCGCAGCCCGAAATGGCCTTGCTCGACGCCTCGACCAGATCGGCCGGCACCACGGTCTGCACTGTCCACAGCCGCCGGATCTCGCGCAGATTGGCGCGCTCCCACTCGCCCAGGCCATTGTCGGCCTCGGCCTCCGGCAGCCAGTCTGACAGGCGCGGATCGGTGACCATGCCGTGGCGCAGCACCTGCAGCAGGGCCATGCTCTCCGCCCGGGTCTCGGCGGCGCCCTTCGGCATCATCGTGGCGTTGTCCCAGTCGAGGATGCCGATGGCGTTGGACAGCGCGGCGATGCGGCCGAAATGGGCGGCGATCTCGGAATAGGCGGTCATGAATCGGGTCCTTTCCGGGCGGCGCGGCCACGCCGCAGGTGATGCAGCAGGTAGATCGCGATCAGGATGACGGCGAAGCCGAACCAGGTGATCGCATATTGCAGGTGGTCGTTCGGCAGGTCGATGTTGGTCTGGCCGCCGAGCGGATATCGCGTGCGGTCCGGGCCGGCCGCCTGCTCGACCACCACCGACGCCGCCCGGTCCAGCCCGGCTGCGGCGGCCATGGCCGGCAGGTCGGCCCAAAACCATTCATTGGTGGCCGGGCTGTTGTCGGGCTGCATCCAGCCCTGCGGCAGCGGGCGGCGGGCGACACCCTCGACCGTCACCGTGCCCGCGGGCGGCGGGTCGTAGGCGGCGGGCTTGCCGTCGGGGCCGAGCGGCACCCAGCCACGATTGACCATGACGGCCGGGCTGCCGTCGTCGCGGAGCAGCGGCGTGACCACCTGGATGCCGGCGACGCCGTCATGCACGCGGGCCAGCAGGCGGAAGGCGTGGGACGCATCGAAGCGGCCGGTGACGGTGACGTGGCGGTAGTCGAAGCCGGGATCGGTCTCGGTCGGCAGCGGCACCGGCGGGGCGGCCAGGCCGCGCTCGATCCGGTCGATCAGGTCAGTCTTCCAGGCCAGCCGCTCGAGCTGCCAGATGCCGAGGCCGAGCATCAGGGCAAGGGCAGGGACCAGGAAGACGGTCGGCCAGAAGTCCGGCCGGAAACGCCGCGCGGTCATGATGTCACTGTCCCGTGCGGCGGTGCCGATACTGCAGCGCCACGACATAGGCCTTGGCGGGGCGGATCAGGAGGGCGGTGAGGAGGACCAGCAGGACGGCCCCGATCGCGACCGGCGCCCAGTCGGGCAGGTCGGTGGCGAAGCCGAGCCAGAGGGTCAGCGGCACCACGGTGAAGCCGAGGATGAAGATCAGGAAGACCGCAGGGCCGTCGCCCGAATCGACCTCCGAGAGGTCGAGGTCGCAGACCGTGCAGCGATCGGCGACCGTCAGGAAACCCTTGAACAGGGCGCCCCGGCCGCAGCGCGGGCATTTGCAGCCCAGCGCCGCGGCCAGGGGAGAGACAGGGGGCACCGAGGGTTAGTGCGCCGCGACGGCGCCGCCATGGCCGCCCCACCAGTAGATGGCGACGAACAGGAACAGCCAGACCGCGTCGACGAAGTGCCAGTACCAGGCGGCGGCCTCGAAGCCGAAATGGCTGTCCTTGGTGAAGTCGCCGCGTGCCGTCCGGAACCAGCACACCGCCAGGAAGATGGTGCCGACCAGCACGTGGAAGCCGTGGAAGCCGGTGGCCATGTAGAAGGTCGAGGCGAAGACGCCGTCGCTGAAGCCGAATTCGGAGTGGGTGTATTCCCAGACCTGGATGCAGGTGAAGATCGCGCCGAGCAGCACGGTGATGCCGAGCGCCTTCGCCGCCTGCTTCATGTGGCCTTCGACGATCTCGTGATGCGCCCAGGTCACGGTGCAGCCCGACAGCAGCAGCACCAGGGTCATCAGCAGCGGGAAGTGGAAGGCGTCGACCGGGGTGATGCCCTTGGGCGGCCAGACGCCGCCGGTCGCCGCGACCCGGGCGTATTGCGAGGCCTCGCCGACGAACAGGCTGGAGTCGAAATAGGCCCAGAAGAACGCGACGAAGAACATCACCTCCGAGGCGATGAACAGCATCATGCCGTAGCGCAGGCCCAGCTTGACCACCGGGGTGTGCAGCTTGCGGAAGGTGGCTTCCTTGATGACGTCGCGCCACCAGCCGAACATCACGGCCAGCACGCCGAGGAAGCCCGCGATCAGCAGCACCGGCCCTTCGTCATGCATGTACAGCACGCCGCCGATCGCCATGCAGCCGGCCGCGAGCGAGCCGAGCAGCGGCCACGGGCTGGGGTCGACCAGATGATAGGGATGCGGAACCGCGTTCAGTTCGTAGCTCGTCTCGTGCCTGTCGGCATGGACGTCGGTGCTGCTCATCCTCGTGCCCCTCTCGGTCTCTTGTCCGATATCCGCTTCGGTGTTCCGCCCTGGCGCTGCCGGCAAGCCGTCAGCCGTTCTTCTCGGCCGCACGATAATAGGCGGCCACCGCATTCTCCAGCGCCTTCGAGCGCTGGCCGTAGAAGGTGTAGGACAGGGTGATGGCGCGCACATCGCTCAGATTCGGCTGCGCGTCCATCGCCGCGTCGACATAGAAGTAGACCGGGAACTCCACCGTCTCGCCCGGCTGGATGATCTGCTCGGTGAAGCAGAAGCACTGCACCTTGGAGAAGTAGAGCCCGACCTTGTCCGGCGTGACGTTGTAGACCGCCTGGCCGGCGGTCGGCTCCTTGGCGGTGCTGGTCGCCTGGAAGTAGATCAGCGCCGGCTCGCCCAACCGGACCTCAACCTCGCTCTGCTCGGCCTTGAAGGTCCAGGGCAGGCCGGCATCGGTGTTGGCGACGAAGCGGACCCGCACCTTGCGGTCCAGCACCTTGTCCGAGACCGCATCGGCGACCTGGGTGGTGCCGCCATAGCCGGTGACCTGGCAGAACATCCGGTACAGCGGCGGCGAGGCGAAGGCCAGCACGCCCATCGAGAAGGCGACGCCGCACAGCGACGTCATGATGAGGCGGTTGCGGCGCCGGATCTTGGGATCCAGTTCGGCCATCTAGCCCCCCTTCATCTTGACGATGGTGATCACGAAGATCAGCACGACCCAGGCGACGAGGCCCAGGGCCAGCGCCAGGTTGCGGCCGCGCAGCCGGCGCCGGGCGTCAGGAGCCGGCGCCTCCGGCAGGGTCGGGCGGGCGGTGGAACGGGCGGCCATCTCAGAGATGCACCGCGGTGTGGTCGACGATCAGCAGGCCGAAGATCGCGAACAGGTAGAAGATCGAGAAGCCGAACATCTGCTTGGCGGCGCGGTGGTTGGTGGCCGCGCCGTCCTCGCGCAGCACCCGCACGGCGCAGAGGATGAACAGCGCGCCGAGCAGCGCGGCACCGATGCCGTAGGTCAGTCCGGCGGTGCCGACCAGCCAGGGGCCGAGGCCGAGCGGGAACAGGGCCAGGGTGTAGGCCAGCATCTGGCGCTTGGTCTCGCGCGCGCCGGACACCACCGGAAGCATCGGCACCCCGGCCTTGGCGTATTCCTCGCTGCGGAACAGCGCCAGCGCCCAGAAATGCGGCGGGGTCCACATGAAGATCAGGGCGAACAGCAGCATCGACGGCACGCTGACATCGCCGGTCACGGCGGCCCAGCCGATCATCGGCGGGAACGACCCGGCGGCGCCGCCGATGACGATGTTCTGCGGCGTCCGCCGCTTCAGCCAGATGGTGTAGACGAAGACGTAGAAGGCCGAGGCCGCCGCCAGGACCAGGGCGGCGACCCAGTTGACCGCCAGCCCCATCACCAGCACCGCGGCGACCGACAGGAACACGCCGAAGGCCAGCGCCTCGGACGGCGCGATGCGGCCGCGCACGATCGGCCGGCCGCAGGTCCGGCTCATCACCGCGTCGATGTCGCGGTCGTACCACATGTTGATGGCCCCGGCCGCACCGGCGCCGACGGCGATGCACAGCACGGCGGTGGCGGCCAGGATGGGATGCAGATGGCCCGGCGCCGCGATCAGCCCGGCGATGCCGGTGAAGACGACGAGCGTCATCACCCGCGGCTTCAACAGCGCGAGATAGTCCTGCCAGGTGGCGCCGCCTTCGGCGTCGGCCGCGGCGGTTCGGGCTGTCCGGTCCAGGGTCACGTCAACCATCATAAACCTCAAGCGGATCGGGCCGCACGGGGTATCCGCGCGGCCCGGTCCGGTTTCCTCTTTCTTTCTCTCAGCCTCGGGTCACTTGACCCGGGGCAGCTGCTCGAACTGGTGGAACGGCGGCGGCGACGGCAGCGTCCATTCCAGCGTGGTGGCGCCTTCGCCCCAGTAGTTGCTCTCCACCCGGCGGCCGTAGCGGATCGTGTAGAAGGCGATGCCGACGAACAGGAAGGCGGCCGCGACCGAGATGTAGGCGCCGAAGGACGAGACCATGTTCCAGCCGTGGAACGCGTCCGGATAGTCCGGCTGGCGCCGCGGCATGCCCGCCAGGCCCAGGAAATGCTGCGGGAAGAAGGTCAGGTTGACGCCGATGAAGGTCATCCAGAAGTGGATCTTGCCCCAGGTCTCCGGATACTGCCGGCCGGACATCTTGCCGATCCAGTAGTAGAAGCCGCCGAAGATCGAGAACACGGCGCCCAGCGACAGCACGTAGTGGAAGTGGGCGATGACGTAGTAGGTGTCGTGCAGGGCGGTGTCGATGCCGGCATTGGCCAGCACCACGCCGGTGACGCCGCCGATGGTGAACAGGAAGATGAAGCCGACGGCCCACAGCATCGGCGTCTTGAACTCGATCGACCCGCCCCACATCGTCGCGATCCAGGAGAAGATCTTGATGCCGGTCGGCACCGCGATGATCAGGGTGGCGGCGGTGAAGTAGGCGCGGGTGTCGACGCCGATGCCGGTGGTGAACATGTGGTGCGCCCACACCACGAAGCCGACGACGCCGATCGCGACCATGGCGTAGGCCATGCCGAGATAGCCGAACACCGGCTTCTTCGAGAAGGTCGACACGATGTGGCTGATCATGCCGAAGCCCGGCAGGATCATGATGTACACCTCGGGGTGCCCGAAGAACCAGAACAGGTGCTGGAACAAGAGCGGGTCGCCGCCGCCCTCGGGCTTGAAGAAGCTGGTGCCGAAGTTGCGGTCGGTGATCAGCATGGTGATGGCGCCGCCCAGCACCGGCACGGCCAGCAGCAGCAGGAAGGCGGTCACCAGCATCGACCAGACGAACAGCGGCATCTTGTGCAGCGTCATGCCCGGCGCGCGCATGTTGAAGATCGTGGTGATGAAGTTCACCGCGCCCAGGATCGAGGACGCGCCGGCCAGGTGCAGGGCGAAGATCGCCATGTCGACCGACGGCCCGGGCTGCCCGGCCTCGGACAGCGGCGGGTAGATGGTCCAGCCGGTGCCGGCGCCCTGGCCGACGAAGGCCGAGCCGATCAGCAGACAGAAGGCCGGGACCAGCAGCCAGAACGAAATGTTGTTCAGCCGCGGGAAGGCCATGTCCGGCGCGCCGATCATGATCGGCACGAACCAGTTGCCGAAGCCGCCGATCATCGCCGGCATGACCGTGAAGAAGATCATGATCAGGCCGTGGGCGGTGACGACCACGTTCCATTCCTGCCCGCCGGACAGGAACTGCATTCCCGGATTCTGCAGCTCGAGCCGCATGATCAGCGAGAACACGCCGCCGATCAGCCCCGCGCAGATCGCGAAGACCAGGTACAGCGTGCCGATGTCTTTGTGGTTGGTCGAGAACAGCCAGCGCTTGAAGAAGCCCGGCTTGTGGTCGTGGTGGTGGTCGTCGTGACCGTGTGCTGCGGCGTGAGCCATCGTGTCGCCCTCTTCCCCGTCCGGGGTTGCCTGTCGGGGCCGCCGGCCCCGAGTGGGATCACTCCCCGATGGGGATCAGTCCCCGAGTGAGATCATTGCCCGGCCTGGGCCAGCTTGGTGCGCGCCTGCGCCTCGTCCCAGGTCATGGTCAGAAGCTTCGGCTTCTCGGCCGGGTCGGGCCCGACCTTCTCGACGACCCATTTGTCGAAATCCGCGCGGCTGACCGCATGCACCTCGATCGGCATGTAGGCGTGGTCGGTGCCGCACAGCTGCGAGCACTGGCCGTAATAGACGCCCGGCTTGTCGATGCGGACCCAGGTCTCGTTGGTCCGGCCCGGGATCGCATCCTTCTTCACCCCGAAGGCGGGCACCGCCCAGGAATGGATGACGTCGCCGGCGGTGGTCAGGATCTGGATGTCGGTGTCGACCGGCAGCACCACCGGGTTGTCGACCGACAGCATCCGCACCTGGCCCGGCTTCAGCTCCGAGTCCTTCAGCATGTAGCTGGTGTATTCGGCGATCTTCTGGTCCGGATACTCATAGCCCCAGTTCCACTGATAGCCATGGGCGATCAGCGTCATCTCCGGGTTCGGCGTCCGGTCGCCGGCGTAGAGCAGGCGGAAGGACGGCACCACGATGACCAGCAGGATCAGTACCGGCGCGACGGTCCAGATCACCTCGATGATGGTGTTGTGCGCGGTCTTCGACGGCACCGGGTTGCGGGTGGCGCTGAAGCGCCACATCACATAGACCAGCAGGCCCAGCACGAACACCGTGAGCGCCACGATGATGACGAGCAGCAGGTTGTGGAAGCTGCTCATCTGCTCCTTGATCGACGAGGCTGCTTCCTGGAAGCCGAGCTGCCAGTTGTGCGGCGGGCCGTCGGCGAAGGCCGTGCCTGTGCCGAGGAGAAGCAAGGCCGACACCCCTGCCGCCAATTCACGCAGTCTGCCCGATCGCATGCCGTGCGCTCTTTCGTTATCGTTGTCGTTCCCACCCATGGCCCATGCCGGCCGTCGCCGGCAATGGACTCCGTCCGGCCTTATAGCGATGGAACCGCAAGGGTTGAAGCCCTTACGACATCGCCGGCCATCCGAAGCCGGGCCAATCCTGGCCAGGGCGAAAATACAGGGCGTTCCGGGGGGCAACAACAGGCCGTGCTGCCGCGCCGCTCACGCAAATGGTCGCATCCCCTTGGCAAGCGATTCGGCCGCACCGCCGATCGGGGGCTGGCCCCCGCCGGCCGACGGCACTATGTCTGGAGTCCAGATCCGCTGACCGGAATCCCGTCATGAGCGTCCTCGACCAGACCGACGACCTGTTCTTCACCCAGGCCGGGCTCGACCGCGGCCGGCTCGAACGCTTGGTCGGCGAGGCCCTGCAGGGGGCCGATGACGGCGAGCTGTTCCTGGAATATGTCCAGTCCGAGGGGCTGAGCTGGGACGACGGCAAGCTGAAGAGCGCCAGCTTCGACACCAGCCAAGGCTTCGGCCTGCGCGCGGTGGCCGGCGAGACCACCGGCTACAGCCATGCTTCGACGCTGAGCGAGGATGCGGTCAAGCGGGCCGTGGAAACGGTGGGCGCGGTCCGCGCCGGCCATGGCGGCAGCCTGGCCGAGCCGCCGCAGGGCACCAACCGGCAGCTCTACACCGACGCCAACCCGCTTTCGGCCGTGCCGTTCGAGACCAAGGTCAAGGTCCTGGCCGAGATCGACGCCTATGCCCGGGCCAAGGATCCGCGGGTGCGCCAGGTCAGCGCCTCGATCAGCGGCAACTGGCAGGCGGTGCGGATCATCCGCGCCGATGGTCGGCACGCCGCCGACATCCGGCCGCTGGTGCGGGTCAACGTCTCGGTCGTGGTCGGTGACGGCGACCGGATGGAAAGCGGCAGCCATGGCGCCGGCGGCCGCACCGGCTACGATCTCTATCTCGAGCCGGGGCAGTGGCAGGCGGCCGTGGACGAGGCGCTGCGGCAGGCCCTGGTGCGGCTGGACGCGGTCGAGGCGCCGGCCGGCGAGACCACCGTGGTGCTCGGCCCCGGCTGGCCCGGCATCCTGTTGCACGAGGCGATCGGCCACGGCCTCGAGGGCGACTTCAACCGCAAGAAGACCTCCGCCTTCTCAGGCCTGATGGGCCAGCGCGTGGCGGCGCCGGGCGTCACCGTGATCGACGACGGCACCCTGCCGGACCGGCGCGGCAGCCTGACGGTGGACGACGAGGGCACGCCCACCCGCAGCACCACGCTGATCGAGGACGGCATCCTGGTCGGCTTCATGCAGGACCGGATGAACGCCCGGCTGATGGGCGTGGCGCCGACCGGCAATGGCCGGCGGCAGAGCTATGCCCATCATCCGATGCCGCGGATGACCAACACCATCATGCTCGGCGGCAAGACGTCGCCGGCCGAGATCCTGGCCTCGGTCAAGCGCGGCCTCTACGCCGTCAACTTCGCCGGCGGCCAGGTCGACATCACCAACGGCAAGTTCGTGTTCTCCGCCTCCGAGGCCTATCTGATCGAGGATGGGAAAATCGGCCCGGCGGTGAAGGGCGCGACCCTGATCGGCAACGGGCCCGATGCGCTGACCAAGGTGTCGATGGTCGGCGACGACATGGCGCTCGACCCCGGCATCGGCACCTGCGGCAAGGAAGGCCAGGGCGTGCCGGTCGGCGTCGGCCAGCCGACCCTCAGGATCGACGGGCTGACGGTGGGCGGCACCCGCGCCTGACCGGCCGCAGATCCTCGCATCGAACAGAACAGTCGCTTGCTGCGCCGAATGTCTCCGGCCGGATGGAATATCGCGCTATGCGGTTCTCCGGCATTGAATATTATGTTATGTGTTTCTTCAATCACCGGTAGCATTGCGACCTAAGCGGACAACTGCTCGCCGATTTAGATCGGACAATTTTTGATCGACACACTCATTTGAGTGTGTCGCGCTCCTTGATAGACGGTCCTGATTGTGGCGTTATGTCGATGCGCTTCAGAAGAGCGTTATTTCTATGATAGCTATTCGGGAGAAAGACGTGCGGGTCTCCTTGAGCTTTTTGATTGGTACGGTGATCGCGGTCTTGGCGCCGGCTAGTATTGTTCAGGCAGCGACAGCAACCACCAGCTTCCTGGTCACGGCAACCGTGCTGAAGTTCTGCACGGTGGTGGCGACGCCGATGGCGTTCGGCAACTACACCAGTTCGACGGAGGCGCTCAGCACCTCCACCATCACCGTCACCTGCACCAACGGCACCCCCTATGACATCGGGCTCGATGCCGGCGGGGCGTCCGGCGCCACCGTGACCACGCGCCAGATGTCGGGCACCACCGTCACCGCCGCCCGGCTGAACTACTTCCTGTACAGCGACACCGGGCGCACCGTGAACTGGGGCAACACGGTCGGCACCGACACGGTCCATATCACCGCCGGCGCCACCCCCATCATCTCGACCGTCTACGGCCGCGTCCCGGCCGGCCAGTTCGTCGCCCCCGACGCGTATCTCGACACGATCAACGTCACGGTCACCTACTGACCGGGGACGGCCGATGACGGCGATGCGCGGACGGCTTGTCCTGATCGCGGCGGCCTGGGCCGCCCTGTGCCTCGGCATCGGCGGTGCCAGGGCCGGGGGGCTCGAGGTGGCGCCGCTCGGCGTCGACTTCGCCGGGGGCCAGATGGCGCAGACCATCACCGTGGCCAATCGGGCGACCACGACGGCGACGGTGCAGGTGCGGACCTTCGAATGGTCGCAGCCCGGCGGCACCGACCGGCTGGTCCCGACCGACGCGGTGGTCGCCAGCCCGCCGATCGTCACCATCCCGCCGGGGCGGGAGCAGGTGATCCGCGTGCTGCTGCGCCGGCCGGCCGCCGGCGCAACGGAGAAGAGCTATCGGTTGATGGTCGACGAGATCCCGGTGCCCGTGCCGGGCCAGATCAACCTGTCGCTGCACCTGTCGCTGCCGATCTTCGTTTCCGCCGCAACCCCCGGCCAGGCCAAGGTCTCCTGGTCGGCCCGGCCGGCGGGTGGCGGCGTGGTCGAGCTGGCGGCCCGCAACGGCGGCACGAAGCACGCCAAGTTCGACAGCCTGACCATCGCCACCCGCGGCGGCGCGGCCAGCCGGGCCTTCGGCGGCTATGTCCTGCCCGGCCAGGAGAGGCGCTGGCGGATTCCGCTGCGCGGGCTGGACCGCGCCGGGCAGGTCGCGCTGCGCGGCAATGGCGACCAGGGCGGGATCGATGTCACGATCGCCCTGGACGGCAGCCCTTAGCGCAGGCGCGGTGCTCGCGGCTGCCGGCTGGCTGGCGGCCGTGCCGGCGACGGCGGAGGACCGTGCCCTGTATCTCGACGTCACCGTCAATGGCCAGAGCCAGCAGCTGATCGGGGGCTTCGTGGAGCGCGACGGCACCCTCTATGCGACGGCGGAGGAGCTGCAGGCGGTGGGCGTGCGGCCGCCGGAAGGCGTCGACCCCACCGCGGACGGGCTGCTGCCGCTGTCGGCCGTCCCCGGCCTGCAATACGACTATGACGAGCCGGCCCAGGCGCTGCGCATCGACCTGCCCGAGGACGGGCGCCAGCCGGTGCAGATCGGCGCGCGCGACACCCGGGTTCTCCAGGCCGACAGCGCTTATGGCCTACTGCTCAACTACGACCTGATCGGTACCCGCGGCGAGGATTCGACCTATGGCTCCGGCGTGGTGGAAGGCCGCGTCTTCGGTCCGCTCGGTGTGCTCGACACCAGCTTCCTCGGCAATATCGGCTCCGGCGGCGGGCAGGATGACGGCCTGATCCGGCTGGACACCACCTGGACTTATTCCGACCCCGGCGCGTTGCGCCGCTACCGGCTGGGCGACTTCATCAGCGGCGGCCTGGCCTGGACCCGTCCGGTGCGGATGATCGGCGGCCAGGTCGACCGCGACTTCACGATGCGGCCCGACCTTATCACCTTCCCGGTGCCGGCCTTCGGCGGCGACGCCGCCGTGCCGTCCACCGTCGACGTCTATATCAACAACGTGAAGCAGTTCACGACCGAGGTGAAGCCGGGCCCGTTCGAGATCACCAGCCTGCCGGTGCTGACCGGCGGCGGCGATGCCCGGGTGGTGGTGCGCGACGCGCTCGGCCGCGAGACGGTGCAGACGCTGCCCTTCTACGCCAGCAACAGCCTGTTGCGCGAAGGCTTCGTCGACTATTCCTTCGAGACCGGTTCGGTCCGCCGGCGCTACGGCGAGGCCAGCGCCGATTATTCCGGCTTCGCCGGCATCGGCTCGCTGCGCTACGGCCTCGACGACAGCATCACCCTGGAGGGCCACGTCGAGGCCAGCCGCGACCTGGTCCTGGGCGGTGCCGGCGTGGTCTATGGCGTCGGCACGCTCGGCACCGTCAACGCCGCGCTGGCGGCCAGCCGCTCCGGCGGCGATTCGGGCCTGCAATACGCGGTCGGGGTCGAGCATCTCGAGCCGCGCTGGAGCGTCGGCCTGCAGCACACCGGCACCGCCGGGGTCTATCAGGACGTGGCGTCGGTGGAAGACCGCAGCCGGCTGCGCAGCAGCACCAGGGCCAGCGCCAGCCTCAATCTCGGCCGCTGGGGGTCCCTCGGCGTCGCCTATGTCGATCTCGACCGGACCGATTTCGGCCGGACGCAGATCGCCTCGGGCAATTACAGCGTGACGCTGTTCGACGACATCCAGCTGATGGCCACCAGCTTCCTCGACCTCGACGACAGCTCGAATGCCGGGGTGATGCTGTCGCTCACCGTCCCCCTCGGCCGCGAGACCAGCGTCGGCCTCGACGCCACGGCCCAGAACGGCCAGCGCTGGCTGACCCAGCGGGCCAGCTACGTGCAGGACACCGGCGTGTCCGACCGCGGCCTGGTGGTGAACGCCCAGGCCAGCGAAGGCGACCTGCGGCGCTATTACGGTCAGGTCGACTACCGTACGGCGCTGGCCGATTTCACCGTCGCGGCCGACCAGATCGACGACCGGACCAGCGTGCGCGGCGAGATCCGCGGCTCGCTCACCTATGCCGGCGGCGGCGTGTTCGCCGGGCAGCGCATCGACGACAGCTTCGCCGTGGTCGACACCGGCGTGGCGGATGTCGGGGTGACGCTGGAGAACCGGCCGGTCGGCCGCACCGATAGCGGCGGCCAGCTGCTGGTCCGCGGCCTGCGCGCCTATGAGGCCAACAAGATGGCGATCGACGTGGCCGACTTGCCGGCCGACGCCGCCTTCGACGACACCCGGCGGTCCGTCGTTCCGGCCGACCGCAGCGGCATCGTGGTCCACTTCCCGGTCCGAGTCGGCGATGCCGCCACCATCCTGATCCATCGTCCCGACGGCAGCGCCGTGCCGCCCGGATCGACCCTGGCGCTGGACGGCGGCGGGGCGGAGCCGCTGCCGGTCGGCTATGACGGGCTGGGCTATGCCACCGGCCTGCAGCCGGAGAATGCCGGGACGGTCACTCTGCCGGACGGCAGCCAGTGCCGCGTTGCCTTCGCCTTCGCCCCCGCGCCGGGCGAGATCCCCCAGATCGGACCCGTCATCTGCGGAGGAGCGCCATGAGACGAGCCCTGCTGTGGAGCCTGCCTGCGGCGCTGGCCTGCCTCCTGGCCGGGGGCACGGCCCGCGCCGCCGGGGAAAGCTGCTCGGTGACCGCGACGGCGCTCGCCTTCGGCAATTTCGCGCCGCTCTCGGGCTCGGTGTTGGACGCGACCTCGACGATCACGGTGACCTGCGTCTGCCCGGCGCTGTGCCTCGGCATCAACTACACGGTCGCGGTCAGCACCGGCGGGTCTGGCACCTTCTCGCCGCGGCGGATGAGCGCCGGGACGCCGACGCTGGGGTATAACGGCTACACCGCCGCCGGCCGGACCACGATCTGGGGCGACGGCAGCGGCAGCACCGCGGTGCAGACACGCTGCCGGCTGGTCGGCGCCATCGGCAGCAGCTGGGTCGAGCCGATCACCTTCTACGGGCGGATCCCGGTCAATTCGGCCGCGGTCCCCGGCGGCTACACGGACACGCTGAACGTGACCGTCACCTATACCGGCATCTCGCTCTGCCTCTAGCCGCCGGCCGGTTATTGTGGACCGCAGGACCAGCCAGGAGGAACGCATGATCGCCGTGATCTTCGAGGTCGAGCCGGCGGAGGGCCGGTTCGACGACTATCTCGACCATGCCGCCCGGCTGCGCCCGGTGCTGGAGCGGATGCCCGGCTTCATCTCAGTCGAACGCTTCCGCAGCCTGACCAACCCGGAGAAGCTGCTGTCGCTGTCCTTCTGGGAGGATGAGGCGGCGGTGGCCGGCTGGCGCAACCGGGCCGAGCACCGCGCCGCCCAGGCTGCCGGCCGGGCCGGCATCTTCCAGGGCTACCGCCTGCGCATCGCCGCGGTGCTGCGCGACTACGAGATGGTCGAGCGGCGCGAGCAGGCGCCGGCCGATTCGCCGTTCTGACGCCTCACCCCGGCCCGGGCACCTGCGGATAGGCGGGATCGTCCCAATCCGGGTGCTCCCGCCATTGCGGGGCGTCGTCGGCGATCGCGTAGTAGTCGCCCTTATCGACGGTGTAGAGATGGCCGCCGATGCCGAGGCCGGTGGCGCCGTCCAGCGTGCCGGCCGCGACGCTGACAGCGCGGCCTTCCGCCAACTTCCAGAACAGGCTGGCGCCGCATTCGCCGCAGAACCCGCGCTGGGCCTCGGTGGAGGAGCGGTACCAGCGCAGCGTCCGGTCGCTCTCCAGCACCAGGTCGCCGGCGGCGCAGGCGGTGAAGGCAGCATAGTGGCCGGAGGTGCGGCGGCACTGGCCGCAATGGCAGGTCACGACCTGGCGCAGCGGCCCGGTCACCCGATAGCGCACCCCGCCGCACAGGCAGCCGCCGGTCCGGTCCGTCATCGTTCGCCTCCTCCGATCTCCCGGCCTCCAGGGTGCGGCGGGCGGTCTCCGGGCATTGTGCCGGACCCGCCTTGCGATGTCGCAGGCGCGCCACAGTCCTGTCGCATCCGGCCTTGCCAAGCCTCGCTCCGCTCCCGATATTCGACGGAGCCGTCCGGATCCCCCGGGCGGCGGACGTTCTCAGGGCGGGGTGAAAGTCCCCACCGGCGGTGATGGCGTGGTCCCGAAGGGGCCGTGCACGAGCCCGCGAGCGCCTGCCGGGCGACCGGCAGGGTCAGCAGATTCGGTCAGAATCCGAAGCCGACGGTCACAGTCCGGATGAAAGAGAACGGGGACGGCAGGCCGGGCACGAGTCCTGGCGGTCGGTCCCGTGTGCCCTGATTCTGGTCCGTTGCATGAGGATGACCATGAATCAGCCCCTGTCTTCTGCTTCCCGCACCGACACGCCCCGCATCGCCTTCATCCAGGCATGCTGGCATCGCGACATCGTCGACCAGTGCAAGACCGCCTTCCTGGCCGAGATCGCGCAAGCCGGCGCCGCGGCCCCCGAGGTCGATCTGTTCGAGGTGCCGGGCGTGTTCGAGATCCCGCTGCACGCCCAGCTGCTGGCCAAGAGCGGCCGCTACGACGCGATCGTCGCCACCGGCTTCATCGTCGATGGTGGCATCTACCGGCACGAATTCGTGTCGACCGCGGTGATCGACGCGCTGATGCGGGTGCAGCTCGACACCGAGGTGCCGGTGCTGTCCGCAGTGCTGACGCCGCAGCGCTTCCACGAGCACGAGGCGCACACCGCCTTCTTCCACGAGCATTTCCTGGTCAAGGGCAAGGAGGCGGCGGAAGCCGCGCTCAAGACCATCGCCGCGGTGGCGAAGCTGCGCGGCCAGGGCTTGCGCGCGGCGGCCTGACATTGTTCGGTCGGCTGGGCCGGAGCCGCCCCCTCATCCGAAATCGCCACGCGATTTCGACCTCTCCCCGAGGAGAGGTGATTTCCCTCTCCTCGGGGAGAGGGAGGGGCCCGGCGCCGAAGGCGACGGGAGGGTGAGGGGGATGGCGCCGGCCTATCCCGCCACCCGCCCGAAGCCGATGCGGGCGATGCCGTAGCGGCGCTCGTCCAGCAAAGCGAGGCCGTCCACCGCCGGCTCGTCGGACGCGGTCTCGGCCACCACCAGGCAGCCGGGCGCCAGCCAGCCGGCAGCCGCGAGCGCCTGGATCGCCGGGCCGACCAGCCCCTGGCGATAGGGCGGGTCGAGGAACAAGAGCGTCGCCTGCGCCCGCGCCGGCGGCGGCTTCAGCGCGTCGGCGCGCAACAGATGCGCGCGGGGCGTCTCGCCCAATGTTTCGGCATTCTTCCGGGCGAAGCCCAGCGCCGCGGCCGAGCTGTCGAACAGCCAGGCCTCGGCGGCGCCGCGCGACAGCGCCTCGAAGGCCAGCGCCCCGGTGCCGGCGAAGGCGTCCAGCACCACGGCGCCAGTGACGGCGTCGCCGTCATCGGCGCCGTAGCCGGCATGGGCCAGGATGTTGAACACCGCCTCGCGCACCCGCTCGCCGGTCGGCCGGGTGGCGCGGTCCGGCGGGGCGGCGAGCGCACGGCCCCTATGCCGGCCGGCGACGAGGCGCAGGGGCATGGCGGGTCGCGGAGCCGGTCGCGGGCCTGGATCCAGTCGGCTTGGCCGGCGTCGGCTTGGTCGGGGCGGGCTTGGCCGGAGCCGGCTTGCGCGTCGGCCGCTCCTCCTCGTGGATCGTCATCCAGCGGCCCAGCTGGTCGCGCAGCACCGAGGCCTTGATCTCCTCGGCCTCGCCCTTCTCCAGGATGCCGAGCTGGAAGGGGCCGTAGGCGACGCGGATCAGCCGGTTCACGTTCAGGCCGATCGCCTCCATCACCTTGCGCACCTCGCGGTTCTTGCCCTCGCGCAGGGTGACGGTCAGCCAGGCATTGGCGCCCTGCACCTTGTCCAGCGCCGCCTCGATCGGGCCGTAATGGACGCCGGAGACGGTGATGCCCTTGGCCAGGCCGGCCAGCTTCGCCGGGTCCGGGGTGCCGTGCACCCGCACGCGGTAGCGCCGCGGCCAGCCGGTTGACGGCAGCTCCAGCCGGCGCGACAGCTCGCCGTCATTGGTGAGGAGCAGCAGGCCCTCGCTGTTCAGGTCCAGCCGGCCGATCGAGACCACGCGCGGCAGGTCGGCCGGCAGGTTGTCGAACACGGTCTGGCGGCCCTGCGGGTCGGACCGGGTGGTGACCAGCCCTGCCGGCTTGTGGTAGCGCCACAGCCGGGTGCGCTCGGGCTCCGGCACCGGCACGCCGTCGACGCTCAGCACGGATCCGGGCGGCACCACCACGGCCGGCGTCTCCAGCACCTTGCCGTCCAGCGCCACGCGGCCCTCGGCGATCCAGCGCTCGGCCTCGCGGCGCGAGCACATCCCGGCCCGGGCCAGCACCTTGGCGACGCGCTCGCCGTCCTTCTCGCCGCCATCCTTGAAGGTGGCCTTGGGTTTCGCGGCCGGCGTCGCGGCGCCTGTCGCGGCCGGTTCGCCCGCCGTCTTCCCGACGGTGGTCTTGGGGGTCTTGCTCATCGCCCTTGTCTAGCGCGAAGCGCCCGGCCAGGGTTAGCGCGAAACGCAAGGATCTGACCCGTGCCCGCCGACCCACCTTCCGCCGATCCGGCCGACACCTATATGCGCCTGGCCCTCGACGAGGCCGCCGCCGCCGCCGCGCGTGGAGAAGTGCCGGTCGGGGCGGTGCTGGTCGAGGCCGCGACCGGCGCGGTGCTGGCCCGGGCCGGCAACCGGGTGGAGGAGCTGGCGGACCCGACCGCCCATGCCGAGGTGCTGGCGATCCGCGAGGCCGGTCGGCTGCGCGGCCGGCCGCGGCTGCCGGATTGCGACCTCTATGTCACGCTCGAGCCCTGCGCGCTGTGCACCGGCGCCATCTCCTTCGCCCGCATCCGGCGCCTGATCTTCGCCGCCCTCGACCCGAAGGGCGGCGCGGTCCTGCACGGCTCGCGCTTCTTCGAGCAGAAGACCTGCCACCACCGCCCCCAGGTGGAGCAGGCGCCGGGCGGAGAAGAGGCGGGCGAGCTGCTGCGCGCGTTCTTCCGGGCGCGGCGGTAGGAGGGGTGGCCTAGGCGCCGGTCCGGCGATCTGACAAGATCGAGCGGCCCTGGGGGAGGGGTGATTTCAGAGAAGCCTTATCATGCTCGGATTATCGGGTCGGATAGCCGTGGCCATCCTGGCTTTCGGCATATTCTCGGGATGTCAGGCGCCGTTTCCCAAGGTGTCGGAGGCGAGCAGGGTCCATATCCAACTGACGCGCAGTTGGTGCTATGGCGGATGCCCGGCCTATGTCGTCGATGTCACCGAGGACGGATCGGTGATTTACGAGGGAACCAGCTCGGTGGCTGTCAGCGGCCGGTTTCAGGATCGGATCCCGCCGACGGCGGTGGCTGCGCTGGTCGGCTTGTTCGATCGCGCAGATTTCTTCTCGCTCCGGGATGAATACTCAGCGTCATTCCCTGATGGCGTGTCCTACACGATATCACTGACCGTCGACGGGAGAACGAAGACCGTCAGAGACTATGAAGGACAGACGGTTGGCATGCCCGCAATCATCAGGGAACTCGAAGATGCGATCGACCGGACTGCGGGAACAGCAAAGTTCGTCAAAGGCACGCCCGAGACCATCGAGGTGCTCCGGAAGGCAGGCTTCAACTTCTCCTCTCCACAGGCCGGGGTGTATCTAGCCGACGCGCTGGAGATCGGCAGCTACGCCTACGCGCGAGCTTATCGAAGCGGGCGCCCCTCTCGACGGCCGGACGACGCGTCAGCAACTGCCATTCCCGCAACTGATCGGCGCGGGCTCGCCTGAGGCGGACGCGACCGCAAGGCTGCTCGCCGAAACGGCAATCTCGCGGGGGGCCTATCAGGACAGAACCAATGCCATCTGGCTGGCGGTGAGGCTCGACGATGCCAGCCTGCTGCGCCGGCTGATTGCCAGGGGCGCCGACGTCAGGATCACCTTTGCGGAGTATCCCTGGATCACGCCCCTGAGCGATGCCCGGTCGGCTTCGATGGCTCGCGCTCTGCTGGCTGCGGGTCTTGATCCGAACCAGATGAAGCCTTCGCCCCTCATGGTCACCGAATCCGAAGACGTGGCGCTGGTGTTGGCCGGTAAGGGAATGAGGGACGAAATCAGGACCGCGCTGATCGCCCGCGCCCGCGAGGAGGGCTGGACCCGTCTTCTCGCGAAGCTCGACGCCGTGCCCCCCTCCTAGACCTCCGCCTCGCCCTTCAGCACCGGGATGCAGCCGCCGCCGACGGTGGCGCGGATGCCGTCCGCGGTGCGGCGGGCGGCGACGCGCAGCAGGCTCGGGCGGCCCATCTCCACGCCCTGGACGATCTCGGCCTGGCCAGCCTCGGCGCCCGACAGCGACAGCAGCAGCGCGCCGAGCGTGGCGTTGGCGCTGCCCGTCGCCGGGTCCTCATAGGTGCCGGACAAGGGCGCGAACATTCGGGCGCGGATCCGGGCCCCGCCCGGCGCGGAAATATCCGGCGCGGCCGGGTCGCGGGCGTAGAGATGCAGCGACAGGCGGCGCTCCACCTTCGGGAACTGCTCCTGGGTGCGGCGGAAGGCGGCGATGTCCATGGTTGCGCGGGTCAGCGCCTCGCCCGTCACCTCGGCCAGCACGAAGGGGATGCCGACCGAGGCCAGCACCGGCTGGTGGGCCTTGGTGATGACGTCGGACGGGGCCAGGCCGGCACAGGCGGCGATCGCCTCGGCGGGCAGCTCCATCAGCGTCGACAGCGGCTGCGGGGCGGCGATCACGGCGCCGGTCACGGCCCCGGCCGCGTCGCGCTCGACCCGCACCTCGACCAGGCCGGACAGCTCCTCGAACAGCAGCACGCCGTCGCGGTCCAGCCCGTGCCGGGCCAGGACGCAGCCGGTGCCGACATTGGGATGGCCGGCGAAGGGCATCTCGTAGGTCCGGTTGAAGATCCGCACCCGCGCCGAATGCGCCGGGTCTTCCGGTGGCAGCACGAAGGTCGTCTCGCTCAGGTTGAACTCGGCCGCCAGCGACTGCATCTCGCCATCCGACAGGCCGCGCGCATCCGGGAACACCGCCAGCTGGTTGCCGCCGAAGCGGCGGTCGGTGAACACGTCGACGGTCTCGAAGGCGAAGCGGCGCATCACGGCCTCCCGGCGGGCTGAAAGGGGCCTGAGTCTTGACACGGCTTAGCCCTTTGGCAAAGTGCCGAAATGTACCCAGCCAATCTCTTCCGCGCTTTGGCCAATGAGCGCCGCCTGCAGATCCTGGACTGGCTGAAGGATCCGCGCGCACATTTCCCGCCCCAGGCCGATGGCGACCTGGTCGAGGATGGGGTCTGCGGCCTGTTCATCGCCGACAAGCTCGGCATCAGCCAGCCGACGCTGAGCGAGCATATGCGCGTCCTGGTCCAGTCCGGCCTGGTGGTGCCGAAGCGGATCAAGCAATGGACCTTCTACAAGCGTGACGAAGAGCAGATTCGCGCGGCCCGCGCGCTGGTCGAGACGCTGTGAGGCTTTCCGCCGGGCGTTCCCGTGCCTATCTTCCAGCCGACCGACAGGAAGATCCGATGTTCCAGACCGCACGCCCCGATCCCGCTCTGCCGAAGGCTGAGGCCTATCGCGACCTGCTCTCCCAGGCGGAGGGGCTGTTCCACGGCGAGACCGACGCCATCGCCAACGCCGCCAACCTGTCGGCGCTGATCTATCACGGCCTGCCGGAGCTGAACTGGGCCGGCTTCTACCTGCTGCGCAGCGAAAGCGAGCTGGTGCTCGGACCGTTCCAGGGCAAGCCGGCCTGCATCCGCATCCCGCTCGGCCGCGGCGTCTGCGGCACGGCGGCGGCGCGCCGGGAATCGGTGCTGGTGCCGGATGTGCACGCCTTTCCGGGCCACATCGCCTGCGACGCCGCCTCGCGGTCGGAGCTGGTGGTGCCGCTGCTGCGGGACGGGAAGGTGCTCGGCGTGCTCGACCTCGACAGCCCACTGCCCAACCGCTTCGACGCCGAGGACCAGGCCGGGATCGAGGCACTGGCCGCCTTGTGGGTGTCGGCGAGCGCTGGGTGACGATGGCGCGCTGACGTCTGCAGCGCTCTCCCCCTCACCCTCCCATTCGCCAACGCGAACGGGCCCCTTCCTCTCCCCGAGGAGAGGGAAACAAGTATCGCGACCCTTTTACCTCTCCCCGGGGAGAGGTCGAAATCGCCCCGGCGATTTCGGGTGAGGGGGTGGCTCCGACTTCAACTCTTGTCGTAACTGATCTCGACCACCTCGGCGGTCTCGACCCCGCCCGGGGCGCGGATCTCGACCACGTCGCCCTCCTGCGCCCGCATCAGGGCGCGGGCGAGGGGGGAGATCCAGCTGATCTCGCCTTCCTCCGGCCGGGTCTCGTCGATGCCGACGATGCGCACGGAGCGTTCCCGGTCCTGGCCGTCAACATAGGTGACGGTGGCGCCGAAATAGACCCGGTCGCGGTTGGTCTGGCGCGCCGGGTCGACCACCTCGGCGATCTCCAGCCGCTTGGTCAGGAACCGCACTCGGCGGTCGATCTCGCGCAGCCGCTTCTTGCCGTAGATGTAGTCGCCATTCTCCGACCGGTCGCCATTGCCGGCGGCCCAGGACACCACCTCGACCACCTTCGGCCGCTCGACCCGCCACAGCTGCTTCAGCTCGTCCTGCAGCCGCTGGAAGCCCTCGGGCGTGATGTAGTTCTTCGACCCCGCGGGCAAGGGCGCCGGCGCATCATCCAGCTCCTCCTCGGTGTCGGTCTCTTTGGTGAAGGCCTTGCTCATCCGGGCAGTCTACGCCGATCGGGCCGCAGGTTTCAAAACGCGGGTCACACCGCGATATCCCTTCGGCAGAATCCCTCGGGCCAGTCGATGCGGTCGACCGCCTGATAGGCGCGCGACCGGGCCTCGGCGATGTCGGCGCCCAGGGCGGTCACCGCCAGCACCCGGCCGCCCTGGGCCGTGACCGCGCCGTCGGCCTCGGCCGTCGTGCCGGCGTGGAACACGATGGTGCCTGGCACCTGCCCGGCCTGGTCCAGCGCCCGGATCGGGCTGCCCTTCTTGTACGCGCCGGGATAGCCGTTGGCCGCCATCACCACCGTCACCGCCGCCTCCGGCCGCCAGCGCAGGGTCAGGTGGCGCAGCTCGCCATCGGCCGCTGCGATCAGGGCGGTGAGAAGGTCCGAGTTCAGCCGCGGCAGCAGCGTCTCGCATTCCGGGTCGCCGAAGCGGACATTGTGCTCGATCAGCTGCGGCCCGCGCTCGGTCAGCATCAGCCCGGCGAACAGGATGCCGCGGAACGGCGTGCCTTCGGCCTCCATGGCCCTCAGCGTCGGCTGCACGATCTCGGCCATGATCCGGGCCTCGAGCTCCGGCGTCGCCAGCGGGTGCGGCGACACCGCGCCCATGCCGCCGGTATTCGGTCCCTCGTCGTTGTCGAAGGCCCGCTTGTGGTCGCGGGCGGTGGCCAGCGGCAGCGCGGTCTCGCCGTCGCACAGGGCGAAGAAGCTCAGCTCCGGCCCGACCAGGCATTCCTCGACCACGATCGAGGCACCCGCGGCGCCGAAGCCGCCCTCGGTCAGCATGGTGTCGACGGCGGACTGGGCCTCTTCGACCGTCGCGGCCACAACCACGCCCTTGCCGGCGGCCAGGCCGTCGGCCTTGACCACGATCGGCGCGCCCTCGATGGCGACATACGCCTTGGCCTCGGTCGCGTCGGTGAAGCGGCGGTAGCGCGCGGTCGGGATGTCGTATTTGGCGCAGAGGTCCTTGGTGAAGCCCTTCGACCCCTCCAGCGCCGCGGCGGCGGCGGTCGGGCCGAAGGCCTTGATGCCCGCTTCGGTCAGCCGGTCGACCAGCCCCGCCACCAGTGGCGCCTCCGGCCCGACCACGACGAAGTCGATCGCCTCGTTCCGGGCGAATGTCACCAGCCCGTCGACATCCTCGGCCGCGACCGGCACGCAGGTCGCCTCCCGCGCGATGCCGGCATTGCCGGGGGCGCAGAACAGCGTGGTGCACAGGGGGGAGGCGGCGATCGCCCAGGCCAGGGCATGTTCGCGGCCGCCGCCGCCGACCAGAAGGATGCGCATCGAAGGACCCGTCTCACTTGCTCGAACGGCAGGGGTTTAGCATGGTGGCCGCAGCATGACCGAGCAAAACGACACCCCCCCGGCCCCCGCCGGCCGCCCCGGCTCCAACCTGCCGGAATTCACCATCGCCGAGCTGACCGGCGCGCTGAAGCGCACCATCGAGGGCGAATTCGGCCTGGTGCGCGTGCGCGCCGAGATCGGCAAGGTCACGGTGCCGCGCTCCGGCCATGTCTACCTGACGCTGAAGGACGACAACTGCACCCTCGAATCGGTGATCTGGAAGGGCCAGCTGGCGCGGCTGATGGCGCGGCCTGAGCAGGGGATGGAGGTGGTCTGCACCGGCCGGCTGACCATCTACGGCTCGCGCTCGCAGTACCAGATGGTGATCGAGCAGATGGAGCTGGCGGGCGAGGGCGCCATCCTCAAGATGCTGGAGGAGCGCCGCCGCCGCCTCGCCGCCGAAGGGCTGTTCGAGGCCGCGCGCAAGCGGGCGCTGCCGTTCCTGCCGCGGGTGATCGGCGTCGTCACCTCGCCGACCGGCGCGGTGATCCGCGACATCCTGCACCGCCTGTCCGACCGCTTCCCGCGCCATGTCCTGGTCTGGCCGGTGGCGGTGCAGGGGGAGAGCGCGGCAGGGCAGGTGGCGGCGGCGATCGAGGGCTTCAACGCGCTGCCGGCCGGCGGCCCGGTGCCGCGGCCGGACCTGCTGATCGTCGCCCGCGGCGGCGGCAGCCTGGAAGACCTGATGCCGTTCAACGAGGAGATCGTGGTGCGCGCGGCGGCGGCCAGCGCCATCCCGCTGATCTCCGCCGTCGGGCACGAGACCGACACCACCCTGATCGACTTCGCCTCGGACCGCCGCGCCCCGACCCCGACCGCGGCGGCGGAGATGGCGGTGCCGGTGCGGGCCGAGCTGCTGGGCCGGGTGCTGGACTGCTCCCGCCGGCTTGAAGCCGGCACCGCCCGGCTGTTCACCGAGCACCGCACCCGGCTGGATGCGCTGCGCCGCGGCCTGGGCGACCCGGCACGGCTGATCGAGTCGGCGATGCAGCGGCTGGACGACCGCGGCGAGCGGCTGGACCGCGCCGCGCTCGGCCTCGTCGAGCGGCGCCAGGCGCGCCTGGCCGAGCTCGGTGCCCGGCTGCCGCATCCCCGCCGCCAGGTGGCGGAGACGGCGCGGCACCTGGCCCAGCTCGGCGATCGCCTGGCCGCCTGCGGCACCCGCCTGACCCATCGGCCGGCCGAGCGCTTCCACACCCTGTCCGGCCGCTTCCGGCCGGAGCCGGTGCAGCGCGCCCTGGCCGACCGCACCGCGCGCCTGGCCGCCGCCGGCCGGCTGCTGGAGAGCTACTCCTATGTCGATGTGCTGCGCCGCGGCTACGCCCTGGTGCTGGACCCGGCGACCGGCCATGCGCTGGGATCGGCGCAGGAGGCGACGCCGGGCCGCGCCGTGTCGATCCGCTTCCAGGACGGCGAGGCCCCGGCGGTGATCGGCGGCAGCAAGCCGCACCGGCCCGCCCGGGCGCCGGCCCCGAAGCCGGAGCAGGGATCGCTGCTGTAAGGCTACGCCGGCTCTGCCAGGGCCCAGCGGCGCGGCGGGTCGAGCCAGCGCACCAGCCGCAGCCCGGCGGCCGCTAGCGCCTCGGCCATCTGCGCGTCGTCGATCAGCTCGCAGGTATAGCTCTGCGTCCACGCCGCGTCGGCTGCTTCCGAGCGCAGCACGATATGGGCCAGGCGACCCTCATGCCGCACCGATTCGACCACGTGGCGGATGCCGGCTTCCTCTCCGGCCGGCCCGGGCCGGATCGACGCGAAGGTGTCGGGGTTGCGCCGCTCGATCAGCACCGCGCCGCCGGGCCGGACGTGGCGCCGGCAGGTGGCGAGCAGGGCGGCGCGCGTCCGGGCCTCGGGGAAGTTGATCAGGGTGCTGGCCAGCAGCACCGCATCGAAGCTGCGGCCGAGGTCGAGATCCTCGATATCCGCCAGCACCGTCTCCGCGCCCCGGACATGGGCCAGCATCTCGGCCGAGTTGTCGACCGCGGTCACGGCGAAGCCGAGGGCGGCCAGGGCGTGGGTGATCCGGCCCGGCCCCGATCCCAGCTCCAGGATCGAGCCGCCGGCCGGGACCACGGTGGCGACGATCTCCGCCTCGCCGTCGGCCGGCAGGCGCCGGTACAGCTCGACGGCGCAGCCATCCTGGGTGTGCGCGCCCGGGCCGGTGCCGATGAACCGGATCGCGGAGCCCATGCGCTGTTCCTCCCTCGCTGCCCGTCGGAGATGGCGATGGCGGCAGGCCGGCGCTAGGGGTTTGAGAAGCGTCCGGCGCGTGATTAGATAGGAATAGAGCCCGTCATCCCGGCGGGCCGTGACCGCACAGGAGGTTGCCTATGTCTCCGCGGGACGCCTGACCCACCGATTCCGCCTTTTCTGCGAGGAAAGGGGGATCGGTTTCGACACGAACCTTTCGGTTCGGCCCTTCGACAGCACGACGCTGTTCTGTACGGCGGGCATGCAGCAGTTCAAGCCGCTGTTCATCGACCCGTCCGTCACCGCCACCTTCGCCAATCTCCAGTCCTGCCTGCGCCTGGGCGATCTCGACGAGATCGGCGATGGCACGCATCTGCTCCGCTTCGACATGCTCGGCCTGTTCTCGTTCCGCCGGATGACGGTCGGGCAGGCGATCGACTTCTGGCTCGGTTTCCTGGTGGAGATCGGGGCGTCGCCGCATCATGTCACCATCCATCCCGACCGGATGGCGGAGTGGTCGCCCCTGTATCGCGGCCGGGTGCCGATCCGGGCGGATCCGGAGTGCATCTGGAGCGACGGCAGCATCACCGGCTTCTGCACCGAGTTCTACCGGGACGGGGTTGAGATCGGCAACATCGTCAACCCGCTCGGCACCTGCATCGACGCGGGGTTCGGGCTGGACCGGCTGGACGGCCTGGTCAACCGCACCCCGCCGATGAAGCCGGCGGAGATCCTGGCAGAGGCGATCGAGCGCATCATCGACAGCGGCTACAGGCCTGGCCCCAAGGCGCAGGGCTATGTCCTGCGCAAGCTGCTGCGCCGGCTGTGGGCGATCGGCGGATCACTCGACCATCCCTTCTTCCGGGCGGAGGCGGCACGGCAGCAACGGCTGCGCGACCGCTACACCCGGCTGAAGCCGCATCATCCGGACAAGCCGCCGGAATGGTGGTTCGACACCCATGGCATCGATCTCGACGAAATCGAGGGGCCGGCGTAAGCCGGCCTCCAGCCCATGCATGACACCGAGGACCGAGGATGTTCGAGGAAGACCTGGCCCGCTGGGACTTGGTGCCGGACGGCGAGCCGATCGTCACCCATGGCAGCCGGCTGCTGGCGGTGCGCTGCGGCGATCTGCCTGCCATGATCAAGCAGCCGGTCAACGCCGACGAGAAGCTGGGCTGCCTGCTGATGCAGCACTGGACCGGGGAGGGGGCGGCGATGGTGCTGGCCCAGCATGGCGACACGCTGCTGCTGGAGCGCGCCACCGGGCCCGTCTCGCTGGTCGCCATGTCGTGCCAGGGGCAGGATGACGAGGCCTGCCGGATCCTCTGCGAGGCCGCGACCCGGCTGCACGCACCGCGCGGCCGGCCGCTGCCGGACGGGCTGCTGCCGCTGCAGCGCTGGTTCGAGCCGCTGACCCTGGGCGGCGACCGCTATGGCGGCGTGGTGGCGCAGGCCGCCGCCGTCGCCCGCGGGCTGCTGGCGGAACGGCGGGATATCGTCACCCTGCATGGCGACCTGCACCACGACAACGTGCTGGATTTCGGCCCACGCGGCTGGCTGGCGATCGACCCGCGGCACCTGGTCGGCGACCGCGATTACGATTTCGGCAGCATCTTCACCAACCCCGACATGGGTTTCCCCGGCGCTCCGGCCCTGGCCGAACCGGACCAGGCGGTAGCGACGCAGCCCGGCCGGCTCGCCCGGCGGGCGACGGTGGTGGCCGAGGCGGCGGGCATGGACCGCGCCCGGCTGCTGCGCTGGGTCCTGGCCTCGGCCTCGCTGTCCGCCGTCTGGAGCCTCGACGACGGCGACCACCCAGCAATCGACCTGGCAGTGGCGGAGATGGCGCTGTCGGAGCTGGGCGAAGGCTGATTTTTTGCCGGCCGTGTCGGCGCCGGGCATACTCCGTCGTCCTCGGGAGGAAGAAGGAATTACCCGGATGCTGTACGCCGTCCTCTGCTACCACAACGAAACGGTGACCGAGGCCTGGAGCAAGGCCGAAGACGACGCCGTCATGGCCCGGCTGGCCGCGGTGCAGGAGCCGCTGGCCCGGCAGGGCAAGATCGGGCCCGTCGCCCGGCTGCTGCCGACCACCGCCGCCACCACCCTGCGCTCGGGCGTGGGCGAGCCGTTGGTGATCGACGGCCCCTTCGCCGAGACCAAGGAGCAACTTCTGGGCTTCTACACCTTCGATTGCGCCTCGCTGGACGAGGTGCTGGACATCGTGCGCGACCTCGCGCGTGCCAATCCCGGGGGATCCTACGAGATCCGCCCGATCCGCATCTTCAAGCCTGGGACCGCCGGATCATGACCGACCTCGCCTGGATCGACACGGCCTTCGCCTCTGCCCGCCCTCAGGCCCTCGGTGCGCTCTTGCGCTATTTCCGGGATCTGGACACGGCGGAGGAGGCGTTCCAGGAGGCCTGTCTCCGGGCGCTGAAGACCTGGCCGCAGAAGGGCCCGCCGCGCGACCCTGCGGCCTGGCTGATCTTCGTCGGCCGCAACGCCGCCCTCGACGGCGTGCGCCGCGGCCGCAAGCAGGAGCCGTTGCCGCCGGACGAGCTGCTGTCCGACCTCGAAGACGCCGAGGCCGACATGGCCGAGCGGCTGGATGGCGCCGAATACCGCGACGATATCCTGCGGCTGCTGTTCATCTGCTGCCATCCCGACCTGCCGGCGACGCAGCAGATCGCGCTGGCCCTGCGCATCGTCTCCGGCCTGTCGGTCCGGCAGATCGCCCGCGCCTTTCTGGTCGGCGAGAGCGCGATGGAGCAGCGCATCACCCGGGCCAAGGCCAAGGTCGCCAATGCCGGGGTGCCGTTCGAGACGCCGGGCGCGCCGGAGCGGGCGCAGCGTCTGGCCATCGTCGCCGCCATGATCTACCTGGTGTTCAACGAGGGCTATTCCGCCGCCAACAGCGAGGAGGCGCCGCTGCGCGCACCGCTGTGCGACGAGGCGATTCGCCTGGCCCGGCTGCTGCTGCGGCTGTTCCCGGCCGAGCCGGAGGTCATGGGGCTGACCGCGCTGATGCTGCTGCAGCATTCGCGGGCGCCGGCGCGGTTCGACGCCGAGGGCAGCATCGTGCTGCTGGAGGACCAGGACCGCAGCCTGTGGAACCGCGCCATGATCGCCGAAGGGCTGGCGCTGATCGACAAGGCGATCCGCCATCGCAGCCCAGGCCCCTATCAGGTGCAGGCGGCGATCGCGGCGCTGCACGCCCGGGCGGCGCGGGCGCAGGACACCGACTGGGCCCAGATCGACATGCTCTATGCCACGCTGGAGCGGCTGCAGCCCTCGCCGGTGGTGACGCTGAACCGCGCCGTCGCGGTGGCCAAGCTGCACGGCGCCCAGGCGGCGCTGGAGCTGATCGAGCCGCTGGCGCCGCGCCTGTCCGGCTATTTCTACTTCTTCGGGGTTCGGGGCGCGCTGCTGCAGCAGCTTGGTCGGGCCGGCGAGGCGCGCGAGGCCTTCAACCAGGCCATTGCGCTGGCCAACACCGCGGCCGAGGCCGCCCATATCCGGATGCATCTCGACCGGCTGCAGCAGGACGGGACGGCCGAGGCCGGCTGAGCCCGGAAAAATTTTCGGGAGGCGTTGTCGGCGGCGCTCCGATCCGGCCGTCCTTGAGGCAGGCCCGCAGCATCCGCCGCGGCGCGACGGAACAAACCAGGAGGAAGACATGACGACAGATCACGCAGCTCCCCCGGTCCTCGGCGGCCTGGTCGCCTATGTGAATGTCGAGGGGGCGTTGAAGGCGGCCGAGTTCTACGAGAAGGCCTTCGGCGCGAAGACGGTTTTCTCGGCCCCGCCCGACGACAAGGGCCGGACCATGCATGTCCATGCCCATGTCAACGGCAGCTCGCTGATGATCTCCGATTTCTATCCGGAGCATGGTTTCGCGGTCGAGGCGCCGCAGGCCTTCACCCTGCAGCTCATTCTCAAGGCCGAGGAGATCGACGCCTGGTGGAAGCGGGCGGTGGATGCCGGCTGCACGGTCGAGGTGCCGCTGGACGTGATGTTCTGGGGCGACCGCTGGGGCCGGCTGAAGGACCCGTTCGGCATCGCCTGGGCGATGAACGCACCGGTCAAATCGTAACACCCGTTCGGCGGGACGCCGGCGGAAGGGCTGGCGCCTTTCCGCCGGCCTTCCGTGATGCGATGGAGGAAGGGATGACCAGCCAGCATGACAGCGAGGCCGAGATCCGCGCCCTGATCGAGGAGCGCGCGGCGGCACTGCGCCGCAAGGACGCCAAGGGCTTCGTCGCCTGCCAGGCCGCCGATTACGGCCTCTACTCGCTCTACTCCATGGGGTCGCCGCTGGCAGCCGACCAGGCGAGCGCCGAGGAGGTGGACGCCTGGTTCGCCATCTGGCAGGGGCCGATCGGCTACGAGGTCCGTGATCTCCACATCGCGGCCGATGGCGACGTCGCCTTCTGCCACGGCTTTGCCCGGATGAGCGGCACCCAGACCGGCGGCGAGGCGGTCGATCTCTGGTTCCGCCTCACCCTCGGCCTGCGCCGGACCACCGAGGGCTGGACCATCGTGCATGAGCACGAATCCGTGCCCTTCTACATGGATGGCAGCGGGCGGGCGGCGGTGGACCTGAAGCCCTGAGGGTCAGGCGGTCCGGTTCAGCGCCGGCTCTTGTTTCGAACATCGACCTGTCGGATCGGTCGGCGCTGCTTCGTCCCTGGGGCAGGCATCCGGATGGTCCGGATGCGGATGGAGGACGCGAAATGACCAGCCAGCAGGACAGCCAGACCGAGATCCGCACCCTGATCGAGGCCCGTTCGGCGGCGTTGCGCCGCAAGGACGCCAAGGGCGTTGTCGCCCGCCAGGCCGACGACTTCGTCCTCTACTCCCTGGCGCCGCCGCTGCGGACCGCCGAATCCGGGACTGCGGGGCTGGACGCCTGGTTCGCCACCTGGGAGGGGCCGATCGGCTACGAGATCCATGACCTCGGCATCGCCGCCGATGGCCACGTCGCCTTCTGCCACGGCCTTGCCCGGCTGACCGGCACCAAGACCGACGGCGAGCGCGCGGATGTCTGGTTCCGCATCACCCTCGGCCTGCGCCGGGCCGCCGATGGCTGGACCATCGTGCACGAGCACGAATCCGTGCCTTTCTACATGGATGGCAGCCTGCGGGCCGCGGTGGACCTCAAGCCGTGAGGGTCAGGCGGTGCGGTTGAGCGCCGGCGCCAGCAACCGGAACCCGACCCAGCCCCAATAGACTCGGTGATGGGCGATCAGCCCGCGCTCGATGTCCATCACCTCGACCAGGTCCACCTGGTCGCCCTGCGGCGTCTCGCGCGGGTATTCCCAGACCAGCTGCCGGCCATTGGCATAGAAGGTGCCGGTCCGGTACCAGCGGCTGAGCTCGTCCTGCAGCGTACGCAGCCCGGCCGCGAAGAAGGACCGGATCGGCTCCCGCCCGCGCAGCACGCCGTCGCCGCGGTCCGGCAGCGTCGCCAGGATCAGCGGCGTCTCCAGCACCGCATCCTCGGCATACAGCGCCATCAGGCCGTCGAGGTCGCGGCCGCGGACCGTCTCGTGCCAGCGCTCATAGATCCGGCGGATCTCGGCATCGGTGTTCATCGCAACCTCCATCGGTCTGGCCGAAGCCTAGGCCGTTGGCGGGCCGATGGGTTGCGGGATCGCTTCGATGTCGATCGAAGCATCCCGCCGGCGCGTCTTGACAGGCCCGCCGCAGCCCTCCCATCGTCGGGACCATGGCGGATCCCATGCCACAGCCCCAGCCGGTCCTCGGCCTCGCCGAGCCGCAGCTCCTCGTCGCCGACATCCGGGCGGCCTGCGACTTCTACGCCGGGACGCTCGGCTTCGCCGTCGCCTTCAGCTATGGCGAGCCGCCCTTCTACGCCCAGATCCGGCGCGACGCGGCGCGGCTGAATCTGCGCCGGGTCCAGCCCCCCGTCTTCGCCCCCGGCTTCCGCGAGCGGGAGGTCGACGTCCTGTCGGCGACGATCGCGGTCGACGACCCCGAGGCGCTGTTCCTGGAGCTGCAGGCCGCCGGCGCGCCGCTTCACCAGACGCTGCGGACCGAGCCCTGGGGCGCCCGCACCTTCATCATCCGCGACCCCGACGGCAACCTGATCGCCTTCGCCGGCTGACCGTCAGGCCAAGCCTTCCAGTCGCCGCTGCTCGCGCAGGAACGCGTCGCCGAAGGACAGCTTCGCCGTGGTCGGCGCCCGGTCGTCCAGCACCCGCCAGAACGGCGTGATCTCGTCCACGGCGGCACCGCGCCGATGCGCCTCCCACGCCGCCTCGGCGACGATGCGCAGATGGAAGCCGGTGGTGATCGGGCAGGTCACCTCGGCCCCGTGCCGGCGGGCCAGCTCGCGCCGCAGGGTGCGCACATCCATGCCGCTGCCCCTGGGAACGGCACGAATGAAGGCGTCGATCAGCCGCGGCGTCGGCACCAGCATGATCTCGCCGGCCTTCATCCCGGCGATGTCGATCGGTGCCGGCTTGACCTGATGCGGCCGCGGATCGTCCAGCTTCTCGGTCCAGGATTTCGCCATCGTCGCCTCCCCTCGGCCCAAGATAGCCCGGGCAGATTGACAGATCATGCGAAGCTGCCAGCGGCGCTACCTCGGCGCGGAGATCCGGCCTTGGTCGACGATCCACTGCCTCTTCTCCGGGACGGTCACCACGAGAATCGGCAGCCGGTAGAGGAGGCTGTCGAAGACATGGGTCTCGTTCGGGGTGGGGGATAGCAGCTCGGTCATGAGGAAGAATTGCGGGGTCTGGCCCGGTGGCACTTCCAGCTTGGGGGCCAGGCAGCTCTTGGATAGCTGTTCGGAAGACAGGATCCGGCTGCCGTCGCCGCTGACACGGTAACGCTGATGGCCGGTATAGACCCTCACCTGCGGATCGGTGGTGGCGGCCAGAAGATAGACGCGCCAGTCGCTCGGCGAGGCGGGGTCGCGAAACACCACGGGGGCATAAGGCCCCGGGCATAGAGGCGGCAGGGGCCGGGCGCTCACGAGCTGCAGGGCGGCGAACTGGCTTGCCTGCTCCGGCGTCAGGGTCGGAGTCGCCGGCCGCGTCATGGTGACGGCCCGGCCGCTTTCGTCGACCGTCACGTCATAGGCCGGCTCGAACCGGTCGCCCTTCTGCCGGATGAAGCGCACCAGCACGCCGGGACCCGATGTGTCGGTCACCCAGCCGCGCATGTCCGAAGCTCGCAGATCGGCCCCCTCTGCGAAGGCGAGGTCCGTCGCCCGCGCCGCGGCGTTGTCGAGGAGGTAGATGGTGCGGCCCAGCGCCTCGATCCGCCGGATCTCCGGCGAGGTCTGGGCGCTCGGGCTGGAGGCTGTGGCCGGCGGAGTCGTACCGCTGGCGCAGCCGGCCAGGACAGCCAGCAGGACAAGCGGCAGCGCCACGCGCCGCAGCGAAGTGATGGTCTCGATCATCAGGCCCCCCAGTGCCGCCAGCATGCCTTGTCCGGCAGCGGCGGCCAAGGGCGGCTTATGGCTGTTGCACCGTGGCGATGGTGCCGTTGGCGACCAGCCAGTGCTTGTTGTTTGCGGTCAGAATGATCAACGGCAGGCTCTGGCGCAGGCTGAGGAAGACGTGGACCTCTGTCGGTATCGCCGAGACCGGCTCGGCCACCATCAGGGCGACGGCCGCGTGGCCCTCGGCGGTCTTCTCGCCGGCCAGGCAGGAGGGCGGCGGCAGCCGGCCGCCGGAGAGGATGCGGCCGCCATCCGGGCTGACCAGGAAGCGGTAGTGGCCGCCGACCATGAACACGCCGGGGTCGGTCGAGGTGGCCAGGGCGTAGACCCGCCAGTTGCGCGTGCCGGGATCGCGGAACGCGACCGGCCGGTAGGTCTTGGAGCACGGCTGGTCCAGCCGCCCCAGCGCCAGCTGCGCCGCGGCGAACTGAGCGGCCTGGTCCGGCGTCAGCGGCGCGCCGTCGCGGCGGGCGAGGGCAGGGGCGCTGCCGCCGGCGTCGACCGTGACGTCGTAGGCCGCCTCCGGCCCCTGGCTGCCGCGCCGCACGAAGCGGACCAGGATGCCGTTCTCCACCGGCTCGGTCACCCAGCCGACGACGCCGCCGGCCTGCGGATCGATGCCGCCCCGGCGCAGCGCGGCGGCGGCCAGGGCGGCGGCGCCGTCGATGGCGTAGATCTGCCGGCCCAGGGTCATGGCCCGACGGAACTCCGGCCCGGTCTGCGGCACCACCTTGGACGGCGCGGCCGCGTCGGCGGGCGGGATCGTCTGGCCAGGCGCGGCCTGCTGGGCCATGGCCCCCCAGGCCGGCAAGGCGATCGCCGCCAGCACCAGGCCGGCCCGCGCGAGGCGGCGGCGAAGCGCGAAGGAATTCGGTCGCATGCTGTCTCCGCTGTGGTCGGCGGCCACCATGCCGCGACCGGCCGGCCGGGCCAACCCCGGATGTCGGGGGGCCCGATATCAGGGATCGATCGGACCCCAGTCGAGGCGCGCCTTGTCCGCCTTCTGCTTTGCCTCCTGCGGCGAGGCGCCGGCCCGCACATGCCGGTCGTAGACGATCTGCCGCCAGCTCCGCTCCGCCTGCAGCCGCCAATGCATGGTGAGGACGAGGAGCGTCCCGATCACGGCGACGGCGAGCCCGGCGCTGACCTGCCAGGGCAGGAGGGCCAGCAGGACGGTGAACAGCAGCAGCGCGCCGGGAACGACGAAGGCCATGGCGGCGCCCTCCGGGGTCCGTGGGACGGTTGGCCTCAGGGTCAGCCGAAGTTGTGGCACGGTCAAGGCGACCGGCCGGCGCCCTGCGGTCGCTTGCCGCATCGGCTGGGGGCGCCGGCGCCGCAATGGCCACGGATCCCGATTTCCGCTGTTTCCTTCCTGTGGGCCTGGTGCGCGGCGTCGTCGCGATGGCCGCGCCGTGCCGAAGATTGCAACCGTAGGGAGAAGATCACCATGGCTACCCGCAACCTCGAACAGGATGTCGATGTGCTGACCCGCACGATCTCAGAGCTGCGGTCGGAGATCGGCACGCTGGCCGGCCGCGCCGGCGGCGCGGCGCAGGATGCCGGCCGCTGGGGCGCCCGCCGTGTCGGCCATGCGGCGGAGGCCGCCGCCGACAGGGTCCAGGGCCAAGTGGCCGATCGGCCGCTGACCAGCGTCGGCCTCGCCTTCGCCGCCGGTCTGGCGATCGGCCGCTTCCTGGTCCGCTGACACCTGCGGCGGCCTCGGAACTCCCGCGAGCGAGGCGCCGTTATCTGGCCGGTCCGTCCCGGATCGGTTTCCCAAGCGTGAGGAGAAGCCCATGATCGCACGCATCGTTCTCATTGCCGGCCTGATGGCCGCCGGCCTCGGCATGGCCGCCTGTGACAACACGGTCCGCGGCGTCGGCCAGGACACCCAGAAGGCCGGCCAGAATATCGAGCAGTCGACCAAGCCGAACCCGCCGTGATCGATCGCCCGGGCGGATGGCCCACATCCGCCCGGGCGCTCCGAGTTCCGATCCGCAGCTTGAAGGACGCGCATGGACCTGATCCGGATCATCGTCGCCATCCTGCTGCCGCCGCTGGGGGTGTTCCTCCAGGTCGGCTTCGGCAAGCATTTCTGGCTCAACATCCTGCTGACGCTGCTGGGCTACATCCCCGGCATCGTCCATGCGGTCTGGGTGATCGCGAAGAAATAGCGGTGCGGCACGACCGGCACTGGTAACCCGGCCGCCGATCGGACAGGCTGCTGGTCCCATGGATCGGAGACCAGCGATGACTGTCATCAGGACCGCCCCTTACGGCTTCTGGAGGTCGCCGATCACCTCCGACCTGATCGTGGCCCAGTCGATCGGCCTGTCCGAGGTGCGGTTGGACGGCGACGCCATCTGGTGGCTGGAAAGCCGGCCGCAGGAGGGCGGGCGCAGCGTGCTGATGCGGCGCGGCCCCGACGGCTCGGTGGCCGAAATCAGCCCGCCGGCCGTGAATGTCCGCACCCGGGTGCATGAATATGGCGGCGGCGCCTGGACCGTCGCCGACGGCACCGTCTACTTCACCAACGACCGGCCCGGCCCCGTCGGCGCGCCGCCGGACCGCCGCCTCTACCGCCAGGCACCGGGTGCCGAGCCCGTCCCGGTCACCGCCGCCACCGGCGAGGCCGAATGGCGCTTCGCCGACGGGCTGGTCGATCCGCGCCGCCGGCTGTGGATCGGCGTCGGCGAGCGGCACCAGCCCGGCCAGGGCCATCCCGACAACATGATCGTCGCCGTGCCGCTGGAGGGCGAGGGCGCCGGCGGCGTCCGCATCCTGGCGCAGGGCCACGACTTCTTCGCCTCGCCGCGGCTGTCGCCGGACGGCAGCCGGCTGGCCTGGCTGGCCTGGGACCATCCGCACATGCCCTGGGTCGAGACCACGCTGTTCGTCGCCGAGCTGGCGGCCGACGGCGCGCCGTCCGGGCCGCCGCTGGCGCTGGCGGGCGGGTCGGGCGAATCGGTGTTCCAGCCGGAATGGTCGCCGGACGGGCAGTGGCTGGTCTTCACCGCCGACCGGTCCGGCTGGTGGAACCTGTATCGCTGCGACGGACGCGGCGGGCCGGCCGAGCCGGTGCTGCCGCTGGCGGCGGAGTTCGGCCAGCCGCAATGGGTGTTCGGCCTGTCGGCCTATGCCTTCTCCGGCCCCGGGCGGCTGTTGTGCAGCTATATCGAGGGCGGCCTGGGCAAGCTCGCTCTGGTCGAGCTGATGACCGGCGCGCTGACGCCGATCGACCTGCCCTACACCGATATCAGCTCGGTTCGCGCCAGCGAGCATGTGGCGGTGTTCCGCGCCGGCTCGCCACGCGACCCGGCCCAGATCGTCCGGCTCGACCTCGCCACCGGGCGCTGGGAGATGCTGAAGCGGGCGACCGAAATCGGCGAGGATCCGGCGCTGCGCGGCTTCTTTGCGCCGGCCCAGCCGGTCGAGTTCCCGACCGCGGGCGGCCGCACCGCCCATGGCCTGTACTACCCGCCGACCAGCCCGGACCATGCGGCGCCCGACGGCGACGTGCCGCCGCTGGTGGTGAAGATCCACGGCGGGCCGACCTCCGCGGCGTCCTCGACGCTCAATCTCGGCATCCAGTACTGGACCAGCCGCGGCATCGCCGTGCTCGACGTCAACTACGGCGGCAGCACCGGCTATGGCCGGGCCTATCGCGACCGGCTGAACCTGGCCTGGGGCGTGGTCGATGTCGAGGACGCGGTGGCCGGCGCCAAGTATCTGGCGTCGCAGGGCCTGGCCGATTCCGCGCGTTCGGTGATCACCGGCGGCAGCGCCGGCGGCTATACCGCGCTGGCGGCCCTGGCTTTCGACGATTACTTCGCCGGCGGCGCCAGCCATTTCGGCGTCAGCGACGCGGCCGCCCTGGCCCGCGACACGCACAAATTCGAATCGCGTTATCTCGACTGGCTGATCGGCCCGTATCCGGCGGAGGCCGAGCGCTACCGCGAGCGGTCGCCGTTGTTCCACGCCGACAGGCTGTCGAAGCCGGTGATCTTCTTCCAGGGCGACGAGGACGAGGTGGTGCCGCCGAACCAGACCGAGGCGATGGTCGACGCGCTGCGCGCCAAGGGCCAGCCGGTCGGCTACGTCCTGTTCGCGGGCGAGCAGCACGGCTTCCGCAAGGCCGCCAACATCCAGCGGGCGCTGGACGGCGAGCTGGCGTTCTATGCTGTGGAGATCTTCAAGACCGGGCTGGCGTTCTAGCGGCATCTTGGACGCTTGGCGCGACCGCACGGCCGTCCCTTCCCATCGCTGTGGCGTCGGACCCTCGCTCTCCGTTGCTTTGATCGTCATTCCCGCGAAAGCGGGAATCTCTTTCCGCTGGACTGGGACGAGATCCCGCTTGCGCGGGGATGACGACGTCTTTTTTGGAGAGATAGCCCGGCCACCGGTCATCCGGTGTCGGGTGTGTCCGCCCAGTTGAGGTTGGGATAGGGTTCGAGGCCGAGCGATCGGCAGAGGCGTTCGGCGACCCGCATCGGGGGTTCTGCGTCGAGCAGCGCCGGGATATCGGGCTCCTGCAGCCGGGCCTCGATCCCGGCCTTCAGCGCGGGGATCTCGTCGCGATCCACGTAGCGCAGCGGCTGCTGCATCAGTTCGAGCAGCCGGTCCCAGCGCCGCTTCCGGGTCTCGGCCGCGGTGCCGGTCAGCGGCGGCGGGTACGGCGGGTCCGACCAGTCCGAGGCCCGGCGGCGCCATGCGTCGGAGAGTTCGAGGCTGCAGGCCAGGCCGGCGATGACCGCGCCGACCGCCCGATCCTCGATCTGGTCCTCCTCGTCGGCATAGAGCGCGTCGAGCCTCTCCTCCAGGTCTTGGGTGCGCTCCTCGGCCTTGTCGTGCTCCTGCGTCGACAGGTCCGGGGCCCAGATCAGGGCGTGCAGCGCGTCGGTGACATGGTTGCGCTGGCGGGCGCGGCGCGCCCGGCGATCGGCTTTGTCGCGGGCGCAGAGGTCGGCGGCGGCGCGGGCGCGCTGGGCCAGGGAGCGCTGCACCGAGTTGGAGAAGCGGCTGAAGCCCCGGCCGGCCTCCTGCGCCTCGGCCCTGGCCGCCTGTACCGCGGCCTCGTCGGCCTTGGGCTGGGCGGCGCGGGCCTGGGCGGCGACGGCGCGGGTGCCTTCGGCCTCGGCCAGCTGCATGGCGATCTCGGCCAGGCGCGTGAGCATCTGGACCTGCTGCAGCGCGAGGCCGCGGCAGAAGGCCTGGATGTCGAGATCGGAGTCCGTGTCTTTCTTCATGGAACATATCATGAACCATGTCGATGCGGTCGCGCAATGAACATTGCGTGAACCACTCGGCCCGACCCGGCGGGGGTGGTCGGGGAGCGGTGTCCCCGGCCATTGCCGCGCTACAGCACGAAATCCTGCGCCACGAGGATGACGTTGCCGGCCAGGGCGATCTTGAAATCGGCGACGCCGTCGCCGTTCTGGTCGCCTTCGGCCGTTGTCTGCTTCCCATTCGGGGTGAAGCGCAGCTCCCCGGCTATGCCGTGGAACGCCTCCTGGCCGATGAAGGCGAAGGCCTCGTTGGCCGCCGTGCCGCTCCTGGCGTCGATCGCCGAGAGATCGATCTTGTCTTTCTGACCGTGGTTGAAATCGGTGATGGTGTCGAAGCTGCGCGGTCCCGTCTCGGATGCGGCGGTGAACTTGAACACGTCGGCGCCCTTGCCGCCGGTCAGGGTGTCCGCGCCGGTGCCCCCGCTCAGGGCATCCTTGCCCGAGTTGCCGACGAGCGTGTCGTTGCCGCCGCCGCCCTGAAGGGTGTTGCCATCACCATTGCCATTCAGTACGTCGTCATGGTCGCTGCCGATCACGGTCTCGATCGCGACCAGGGTGTCGCCTTCGGCCCAGCCGCCGGATCCAGTGCCTTCCTTCTTCCCATTGGCGAGGGTGATGGTGACGGCCGCGTCGCTGTAGGTGTAGTCCGCGATGTCGGTTCCGCCGCCTCCGATCAGCGTATCGTTACCGATGCTGCCATACAGGTGGTCGTCTCCCTTGTCGCCGGAAAGCGTGTCGTCGCCGACGCCGCCGAGAAGGGTATCGTTTCCTTTCCCACCGCTCAGCGTGTCAGCGCCGTCGCCTCCAGACAGGGTGTTGTCGCTGCCATCACCTTTCAGTTCGTCGTCATAGGCGCTGCCGACCACGCCTTCGATGGCGATCAGCGTGTCGCCGGCGGCCCAACCTCCGGTGGCGGGCTTCTCACCGTTGGCGAGATCGATGCTCACGCCCGCATTGCTGTCGGAATAATCGGCAGTGTCGCTCCCGGCACCTCCGTCCAGCCGATCGGCGCCCACGCTGCCGAACAGGGTGTCGGTCCCGTCCCCACCGAGCAACTGATCATCGCCGGCGCCGCCGACGAGAGAGTCGTCGCCAGCTCCTCCGGCCAGCATGTTGGCGGCGCTGTTGCCGTTGATCGTGTCGGCGAAGGCCGTGCCGATGATGCTTTCGATCGAGCGCAGGGCGAGTGTGTAAGTTAGGGAGTCCGGCTTGGTCGTGACGGATGCCCGGCTGTCGCCGCTGTCGAACAGAGTCACGGAAACCCGAAGGGCATGCGACTCGAAAGAGGCGCAATCTACGTCGTTGCCGCCATCGACCAATCTGGCTGTGCCGGCGGCTTCAATCGTATCGTTCCCGTCGCCGCCGTTCAGAATGTCGGTTCCGGAATCGAGTCCGTCCAGCCTGTCATCCCCGGCTCCGCCGTCCAGCGTATCGGTCCCGTGTCCACCGACGAGCGTGTCGTTGCCGTCCCCGCCGGACAGAACGCCGCCACCGGCTGCGCCGGTCAGGATGTCGGCAGACCCGCTGCCGATGACGTTATCGACTCCCTCCAGGTGGTCGCCCTCGGCGTCAGCGCCGCTGCCCGCGCCGGTCACGAGGTTGATATTCACGCCGCCGGCCGAGCCGCTATAGTCGGCCACGTCGATGCCATCTCGCCCCATCAGCGTGTCGGCACCCTCTCCGCCGACGAGGATGTCGTCTCCGGCTGCGCCGTCGAGCGTGTCGTTCCCGTTGGCGCCGACCAGTCGATTGGCGTCGGTGGAGCCGACCAGCGTGTCGTTAAAACGGCTGCCGGTCACATTCTCGATGCTCACCAGAACATCGGCACCGCCATCTCCGGTCCACAAGTTGATGGTCACGCCGGTGGCTGTGCCGGAACCTATGGTGCTATAGTCTGCAGTATCGGCTCCAGCGCCGCCATCCAGGATGTCGGTCAGATTGCCGCTGACGAGAATGTCGTCTCCGAGATTTCCATAGAGCTTATCGTTTCCTCCGCCTCCTATAAGGGTGTCATTGCCATCGTGGCCGCTGATATCATCGTTTTTCGTGCCTCCGATCAGGATATTGTTCTGATCGGCTCCACGTATGATGAAGTTGGCAAATGACGCCGTACTGCAATCGATTTTCTCTATGTCGTTGCCTATATAATCGCTATCAATCGTAATTCCTCCATCGGCACGCTCTCCAATCTCTAGGGTGATGGTTTGGCCGCTGTCATGTTCTTTGTCTGTAAATACCACTGTGTCAAAGCCGGAGCCGCCATAGAATTCATCTTCGTTAAATCCATTGTGGAGAATATCGTCGCCATCTCCGCCATAGAGATGGTTTTTGTCGGTGGAATTTAAATCGAGGCCGTATGGAAAGAGTTCGTCGTTTCCCGCATCTCCATAGAGATAGTCGTTGCCGCCATCGCCCCATAGTAGATCATTCCCGTCATTGCCATGAATGACGTCGTCTTGTGCGTTGCCTTCGATGCGGTCGTCCCCGCCACCGCCATTCAGAGTATCGTTGCCCTCCTTACCCTTTATGTAATCGTCCTTAGAGTCGCCGTTTAGAACGTCATTGCCGCTCGTGCCGGTAATATCGGTCATCTATCTTCTCCCGTTCGAAATAGGATCAGAGGAATCGATCGACACGAAAAAACCGCGTCGAATTGGTTCTGTGAAACGAGCTTTTGGCGCAGGGCTGTAAGCGGCGGCCGGACGCGGAAGGATCAGGTTGAATAAAATAATATGAATCCGGCTTGATGTCGACGATGTCGGCCTGTCCACGGTCGCTCCCGTCTGAATGTGCTACATGTCTCCTTGTCCACCGGAGGCCCCATGCATCGTCCCGGGCAGATCGCCACCAGCCAGCCGGAGCGCCGGGCCGTCGTGGCGGCCTTTGTCGATGCCGACGTCGCCCGCTGCTATGCGGCCCGGCCGCCCTATGCGCCGGCGCTGTATGACTTTTTGCTCGCGCAGGTGGCGGGGCGGGGCCGGGCGCTGGATCTCGGCTGCGGGCCGGGCAAGGTCGCCGTCGTCCTGGCCGATCACTTCGCCGAGGTGGTTGCGCTCGACCCTTCCGCGGCAATGATCGAGGCTGGCCGGGCGGCCGATGCCGGCCGGCACGGCGGCATCGCCTGGGCCTGCGAGACGGCCGAGGCCTACCGGACGGATCGCGGCTTCGACCTGGTCACCGCCGGCACCTCGATCCATTGGTTCGACCACGAAGCGGTGTTCCCGAAGCTGGCCGGCTGGACCGGGACCCTGGCCGTGATCGGCGGCGACGAGCCGGCCGTCGCCCCTTGTGGCGACGAGGCCTGGGCGGCGTTCCTGACGCGCTGGATCGCCCGGGTCGGCGGCCGCTACGACCCGGCCCGCGCCGCGGCGGAGGCCGGGCGCCACGAAGTCTGGATGGACATCGCCGGGCGGAAGGATTTTCGGTTCACGGTCCGGCAGAGCCTTGCCGAGTTCATCCGGGGCCAACATTCGCGCGCGACCTGGAGCCGGGCGGTGATGGGCGAGGCCCTGGCCGCCGAGTTCGACCGCGAGCTCGAGGATCTGATGCGGCCCTTCGCGGCGGACGGGCAGCTGGCGCTCGACATGGTCTCGACCCTGACCTGGGGCGCGCCGCGCCGCCGTCCCCTGTAGGATCGATCATGCCGCCGCCGAGACTCGCCAGGGAAGCGGGACGCCAGGCCTTCGGGGCCGACCCGGCCAATTATCACGGCGCCCGTCCCGACTACCCGGACTGGGTGTACCGGACGCTGCGGTCGCGCTGCGCCCTCGGCCCCGGGACGGCGACCTTCGAGATCGGCGCCGGGACCGGCAAGGCGACCCGCCGGCTGCTCGATCTCGGTGCCGGTCCGCTGGTCGCCGTCGAGCCGGACCCGCGCCTCGCCGACTTCCTGCGGGCGACGAATCCGGACCCGGCGCTGACGGTGCAGGTCTCCGCCTTCGAGGATGCGGCTTTGGACGAGGCGACCTTCGATCTCGGCGTCAGCGCCACCGCCTTCCATTGGCTCGACGAGGAGGCCGCGCTGGCCAGGATCGCGCGCCTGCTGCGTCCCGGCGGTTGGTGGGCGGCGTTCTGGAACGTGTTCGGCGATGACAGCCGGCCCGACCCGTTCCATCTCGCGACCCGGGACCTGCTGCAGGGACCGGACAACCCCGCCGCCGGCGAGCGGGGCATCCCGTTCGGGCTGGACGCGGAGGCCCGCCTGGCGGCGCTGAGGCGGACCGGCGCCTTCGACGTCGTCGACACGGCTGCGCGCGTATGGTCCCTGGTGCTCGACGAGGACCAGACGGCGGCGCTCTACGCGACCTATTCGACCGTCAGCCTCCGCCCCGACCGCGAGCCCGTGCTGGCCGAGCTGCGCCGCATCGCGCGCGAGGACTTCGGCGGCCGCGTCGTCCGCAACATGACGACCAGCCTGTACATCGCCCGCCGGAACGGGGGCTAGCCGCGCAGCGCCCGCCGCACCACCGGTTCCAGCACCGCGTCGACGGCGGCCGGGTCGTCCCAGGCGAGGTCGACGCGCAGGGCCTCGACCATCGGACGGGCCTCGGGCGGCAGACGGACCAGGTCCTTCTCGGTCGTCACCGGCACGGCGCCGCGCTCCTGCGCCGTCTCGACCAGGCGCATCACCTCGTCCGGCGTGTAGGCGTGATGGTCGGGAAAAGGGACGGCGCCGGCGATCTCCGCTCCCAGCTCCGCCAGGGTGGCGAAGAATTTCTCCGGCCGGCCGATGCCGGCGAAGGCCAGCACCTTGCGGCCGCGCAGCCGCGCCGCGTCCTCCGGCGACGGCACCAGCCGGGCGCCCAGTGCCGGCAGGCCGTGTCTGGCGGCCAGCGCCCGAATCCCGGCCCGGTCCGGGCCCATGATCACCAGGGCGTCGGCCCGGGCGAGGCCGTGCTCCGGGCGTTCGCGCAAGGGGCCGGCCGGCAGGATCAGGCCGTTGCCGAAGCCGCTGCCGCCGTCGACCACCAGGAGGGACAGGTCCTTCGCCAAACTGGGGTTCTGGAAGCCGTCATCCATCAGGATCAGTTGGGCGCCGGCGGAAGCGGCGGCGCGGGCGCCGGCCGGGCGGTCGCGCGAGATCCAGGCCGGGGCGGCACGGGCCAGCAGCAGCGGCTCGTCGCCGACATCGGCGGCGGAGTGGCGCTCCGAGTCGACCCGCACCGGCCCGGCCAGCGAGCCGCCATGGCCGCGGCTGAGCGTGTGCACGGTGATGCCGATTTCGGCCAGACGGCGGGCCAGCGCCAGTGTCACCGGGGTCTTGCCGGCGCCGCCCGCCACCAGGTTGCCGATGCAGACCACCGGCACCGGCGCCCGCTGCGGCGTGACCAGGGTCCGGCGCAGGCGCGAGGCGAGGTCGTAGACGGCCCCGGCCGGGGCCAGCAGCCGGGCCGCCGGCGTCGCCTGCGGGCGATACCAGAAGCCGGGGGTTTTCATGATGTCTTGTCCCCCCTCCCCTCGCGGGAGGGGGGTAGGGGGAGGGGGTTCTCGCCATCAAGACCGGCCTGAGCTGTGGCGATTCTGCTCTGGTCGCGGGAGCTATTCCCTGCGCATTCGCGCGCGGACGCGCGCAGACCCCTCCCCCTGCCCCCCTCCCGCAAGGGGAGGGGGGACTTATAAGAGCTGGGCCGGAGAGAGGCCCCGACCGACGGCGTTGTCATGCCAGTATCGGCGTGATCAGCGGCTCAAGGGTCGCCATCACGGTCGAGACCACGCCGCGGTTGCGCTGGGCCACGGCGCCGGCGGCGCGGGCCATGCGGCGACGCTCCACCGGGTCGTCCAAGAGCCGGTTGACCGCGGCGGTCAGGGCGGCGGCATCCCCCACCGGCATCGCCCCGCGGGCCTGGCCGAGCTGGGCGGTGATGTCCGGGAAGTTGGTCATGTGCGGGCCGTAGACCAGAGCGGCGCCGAGCTGCGCCGCCTCGATCGGGTTGTGGCCGCCGAACGGCACCAGCGAGCCGCCGATGAAGGCCACCGGGCAGACCCGCAGCCAGATCCCCATCTCGCCGATGGTGTCGGCCACCAGCACGTCGGTGTCGGACCAGGGCAGCCGCTGCTCGCTGCGGCGCAGGACGCGCAGGCCCGCCGCCTCGGCCAGCCCGGCGATCTCCGCGCCGCGATCGGGGTGGCGTGGCGCCAGCACGGTCAGCAGGCCGGGCCGCTTCGCCGCCAGCGCCTTGTGCGCCTGGACGATCTGCTCCTCCTCGCCGGCATGGGTGCTGGCGGCCAGCCAGACCGGGCGGCGGCCGATCGCGGCGCGCATCGCCGCCAGCTCCTCGAGCTCGGCGTCGGGCGGGTCGGAGGAGAACTTCAGGTTGCCGACCTGGCCGACGCCGCGGGCGCCGAGGGCGCGGAAGTTGCGGGCCGAGCGCTCGTCCCAGGGCAGGATCACCCGGAAGATGCCGAGCAGCCGGCGGATCAGCCGCGGCAGCCGGCGCCAGCGGCGGAACGACCGCTCCGACATCCGGGCGTTGACCAAAGCGATCGGCAGGCCGCGCTTCTCGGTCTCGGTCAGCATGTTCGGCCAGATCTCGGATTCGACCCAGATCGCCAGGTTCGGCTGCCAATGGTCGAGGAAGCGGCGGACGAAGGCCATGCGGTCGAGCGGCGCGAACTGATGCATCGCCCGCTCCGGCAGCCGCTCGGCGATCAGCCGGGCCGAGGTGACGGTGCCGGTGGTGACCAGGACCGACAGGCGCGGGTCGCGCTCCAGCAGGCGGCGCACCAGCACCTGCACCGACAGCACCTCGCCGACGCTGGCGGCATGGACCCAGATCAGCGGGCCCGCCGGGCGGGGGATGCTGGCGTGGCCCAGCCGCTCGCCGCGGCGGGCGGGGTCCTCGCGGCCGGCGGCGGTGCGGCGCGCCAGCAGCAGGGGCACGAAGGGGCCGGCGGCGTCGGTCAGCCAACGATACAGCGTGTAGATCATCCAGACTGGGTGGTCATCGGAAGGGATGCAGATGAGTCAGGAACTGATCTGTACATGCCTCCCAGGAATAGCGCAGCGCAAAACTGCGGCAGTCCTCCGACGGCACCTTCAGCGCCTCGGCGATGGCGCGGCCGAGATCCTCGTCCAGCCGGCCGACAGGGGCGTCGCCGATGACGTCGGCCGGGCCCTGCACCGGATAGGCCGCGACCGGCACGCCGCAGGCCAGCGCCTCCAGCATCACCAGGCCGAAGGTGTCGGTGCGCGAGGGGAAGACGAAGACGTCGGCGTCGGCATAGGCGTCGACCAGCGCCTGCCCCTCCTTCGACCCGGTGAAAGTGACGTCCGGGTAGCGGGCCCGGAAGGCGGGCAGGGACGGGCCGCCGCCGACCACCACCTTCTCGCCGTCCAGGGGCAGCGACAGGAAGGCGTCGAGATTCTTCTCCACCGCCACCCGGCCGACATAGAGATGGCGCGGCCGCTCGCGCTCAGCGCGGGCCGCCGGGCGGAACCGGTCGGTATCGACGCCGCGGCTCCAGCGCGCCAGGCGGCGGAAGCCGCGGGTGGCCAGGTTCCGCTCCAGCGTGTCGGTCGCTACCATGACGGCGCTGGCGGCGCGGTGGAAATGCCGCAGCAGGGCATAGGTCGAGGCCAGCGGCATGCCGGTGCGCAGCTGGACATATTCCGGGAACTGGGTGTGGAACGAGGTGGTGAAGCTGAGCCGCCGGCGGATGCAGTAGCGCCGCGCCGCCCAGCCCAGCGGCCCTTCGGTCGAGATGTGGATGGCGTCGGGGTCGAACTCGTCGACCAGCCGGGCCATGCGCCGGCTCTGGCCGATCGCCAGGCGGATCTCGGGATAGGTCGGGCAGGGGATCGAGGCGAAGCGGTCGGGGCCGATCACCTCGACCGTGTGGCCGCGGCGGCGCAACTCGTCGCGGGTCGATTCGATGGTGCGCACCACCCCGTTGACCTGCGGCAGCCAGGCGTCGCTGACGATCAGAATGCGCATCTAGCCCGCAGCTCTCCGGATACTGTCGGGCTGGCTCAAGCGGCGCGCTGCGGCTTCAGGACCGGCTCCTGCGGCGCCGCCGCGTCGCGGGCCGCCACGATGTCCGCCCAATGCAGGATCTCCAGGCGGCCGTCGTCGTGCTCCACCAAGGCGGTGCAGCTCTCCACCCAGTCGCCGTCATTGACATAGGTCATGCCCTGCATGTCCTTCAGCTCGGCGGTGTGGATATGGCCGCAGATGACCCCGTCCACGCCGCGCCGCCTGGCCTCCTCGACCAGCGCGAGCTCGAACCGGCCGACGAATTCGACCGCGCGCTTCGCCCGCTGCTTCATATACGCCGAGAGCGACCAGTAGGAAAAGCCGAGACGGCGGCGGACCAGGTTGAGCACGGTGTTGGTGTGCAGCAGCAGTTCGTAGGCCTTGTCGCCGACATGGGCCAGCCATTTGGCGTAGCGCACCACGACGTCGAACTGGTCGCCATGGATCACCAGGAAGCGGCGGCCGTCCGCGGTCTCGTGGACGCAATCCTCGGCGACGTCGACATCGCCGAAGCTCTGGCCGACGAACTGCCGGGCGGCCTCGTCATGGTTGCCGGGGATGAACAGCACGCGGGTGCCCTTGCGGGCCTTGCGCAACAGCTTCTGGATCACGTCGTTGTGCGGCTGCGGCCAGTACCAGCTCTTCTTCAGCCGCCAGCCGTCGACGATGTCGCCGACCAGGTACAGCGTGTCGGAGTCGGTGTGCTTCAGGAAGTCGAGGAGGAGGTTGGCGTTGCAGGCCCGGGTGCCGAGATGAACGTCCGAGATCCAGATGGTGCGATAGCGCGTCACCTGATCCATGGGGCATCGGTCCTTCGGCAATCCTATACCGTCCGTATAACCGAGACGCCGTCGGCAAACAACATCTTGATATCGTCTTCGATCTCGCAGGTGCAAAAATTAATAAAACGGTCACGAGTGCTTCCGGCCCGCCGATCTGGTGCCGGTTGTTCGGGCACTGTTGCGGTGGAGTGTGACTCTTTTCTGAAGCGGATGGATCGCGTCCCGGCAGGAAACCCGCCCTCCCCCGGTTGCGGACGAGGGAGGGCGGGCGCGGCGGCCGTGCCCTGGGGCACGAAGTCGGCCGCCGACACCGTGTGATCGGGCTACGGGGTGATGATCGGATCCGGCGCCTGATCGCCGTCGAACGCTGCGGAAGCCGCCATGACAATGCTCTCTCCGACTATCCCGCCCAACCGTCTGAAATCGTGGACCTGCGGCCACCAATGCATCAAGAACGGCTCAAGATCGGGGAAAATCCACCGCAGTTCGAGAGCGTTTGCGCGCCTCGGCAAAGAACGCAGCAAACGATCCCGCCGCCGGAACGAAATTTCCGGCGGCGCGATCGGCCGTGTCCCTACAGCACGAAATCCGCCGCGGTCAGGGCGTGGTCGGAATAGACGGTGATGACCGCATCCTCCACGTTGTTGCCGCTGGTCTCGAGATAGACGCCGTAGCGGCCGCCGGCGAAGGCCAGGACCCGGACCTGGCCGGCGGCGGTGAAGGCGCCGGTGCCGAAGCTGAAGGCAGTGTTGCCTGGACCGGCGCCGTTGGCGTCGATCGCCGACAGGTCGATCTTGTCGCCCGTGGTGAAGTCGGCGATCGTGTCCCGGCCGGCGGCCGCGACGGTGCTGTCGGCCGTGGCGGTGTAGCGGAAGGTGTCGTTGCCGGCGCCGCCCTTCAGCACGTCGGCGCCGCCGCCGCCGGTGAGGATATCGTCTCCGGCCAGGCCCCACAGCGTGTTGGCAGTGGCGCTGCCGGTCAGCGTGTCGGCGAAGCCCGAGCCCAGCACCTGCTCGAAGCCGGACAGAATGTCGCCGGCCGCGTCGCCGCCGGAAACGGCGGCGGTGGCCAGATTCACCGACACCCCGGCGGCCGAGCTGGCATAGCTGACCGTGTCGATGCCGTTGCCGCCGGTGAGAGTGTCGGCTCCGGCCCCGCCCTCGACGATGTCGTTGTCGTCGCCGCCATCGAGCTGGTCGTTGCCGGTGCCGCCATAAAAGCTGTCGTTGCCGGCCTCGCCGAAGCTGATGTCGTTGCCGGCGCCGCCATCGACCGAGTCGTCGCCGGCTCCGCCGGACAGGTTGTCGACTCCGTCGCCACCGACCAGCCGGTCATTGCCGTCCCTGCCGTTGAGGACGTCGTCACCGGCCTCGCCCGACAGGGCATCGTCGCCGGCGCGGCCATCGATCAGGTCGGCGCCGCCCTCGCCGCCGATGATGTTGCGGCCGGCGTCGCCGGACAGGGTGTCGCCGAAACTGGAGCCGTACAGGTTCTCGATGCCGGTCAGCGTGTCGCCGGTGGCGTCGCCGCTGAAGATCAGGTTGCTCTGGATGTCGACGAACACCTCGGCGCTCGACCCCTGGTAGTTGGCGAAGTCCAGGCCGGCGCCGCCGTTCAGCGCGTCGGCGCCGGCGCCACCGCGCAAGGTATCATTGCCGTCGCCGCCATTGAGGGCGTCGGCGCCGTCGAAGCCGATCAGAAAATCGGCCTGGGTCGAGCCGCCGATCGTGTCGTTGCCCGAGAAGATGATGGCCAGCGCCGCCAACTCGCCGCCGGGGGTGAGGAAGCCCGCGGCGACATCCGCCAGCGGCGTGCTCATGCCGGTGATCGAGAAGACCGGCGTGACCGCCGGCTTGCTGTAGGTCAGGCTGGTGACGGTGCCGCCGAAGGTGCTCGGGAAGATGAACGACATCCCGGTGCCGCCGAGGGACAGCAGCCCGGTGTCGTTGAAGGAGACGAAGCCGGTGGTCGGCGTGATGACCGGGAAGCCGGCGATGCCCGAGGATGCGATCTGCGACAGCGTGCCGAACTGAATGCCTGCGCCATTCAGCCCGGTGCCGTTGAGCACGGAAAAAACCGCCATGGAAATACCTCCCCAACTCTGCGCGTCCGGATCATGTGAAAGCACGACGCTCGCGGTCGCTCGGATCGGGACCGGCTAAAGATTGAGCAAAATCTTTGGCAGTTCGAGGGAGTTCCGGCGGTCCGGCAAAGAACGCAAGGAAGCGGCAGGGCCGATAAAACTAAATATCCGAGAAATTTTCCGATAATGGCGTGCATCGGCAAGGAGCGGCCTTCGCAACCGCTTCGGCCGGCCGGTCGATGCGAAACGGCGCCACCGCCTCGGCGGCAGGAACCCGCCCTCCCCGGTTGCGGTAGAGGGAGGGCCCGCCAGGCGCCTGCCTGGAAAGGCTGGATCGTGTCTGCCCCAGCGCCGTGCTTTCAAATGATCCACTCGAGCGGTCCGGGCAGACTACCGCCCGGCCACCGTCATGCCGTCGATCCGCACCGTCGGGGCGTCCATGCCGTAGCGCAGCGCCAGGTCGTTCGCCGGCACCAGCGCCCGATACATGTCCTTCAGGTTGCCGGCGATGGTGACCTCGTTGACCGGATAGGCCAGGCGGCCGCGCTCGATCCAGAAGCCATGGGCGCCGCGGCTGTAGTCGCCGGTGACGCCGTTGACCGACGACCCCATCAGCCCGGTGACGTAGAGGCCGTCCTGGATGTCGGCCATCAACTCCGCCGGGGTGACGTCACCCGGGGCCAGGTACAGGTTGGCGGGGGAGGCGCCGGGCGGGCCGCTGGTGCCGCGCACGGCATGGCCGGTCGGGGCCAGGCCGAGCTGCCGGGCCGAGCGCAGGTCGAGCAGCCAGGTGGTCAGGCGGCCGTCCTCGATCAAGGCGCGGCGGGTGCTGGCCACGCCCTCGGCGTCGCAGGGGCGCGAGCGCAGGCCGCGGCGGATATGCGGGTCGTCGATCACCGCGATGCCAGGGGCGAACACCGCCTCGCCCATCTTTTCCTTCAGGAAGCTGGTGCCGCGGGCGATGGCGGCGCCGTTGATGGCGCCGAGCAGATGGCCCAGCAGGCTGCGCGACGCCCGCGGATCGAACACCACCGGCACCCGTGCGGTCGACGCCTTGCGGGCGCCCAGCCGAGCCACGGCGCGCTCGCCGGCGCTGCGGCCGACCGCCTCGGGCGTGTCCAGATCCCCGGCATGGACCGCGCTGGTGTGGTCGTAGTCGGTTTCCATCCCGGTACCCTGGCCGGCGATGGCGGAGACCGAGATGCTGCTGCCGGTCGAGCCGGTGACGCGGGAAAAGCCGTTGCTGGCCACCATCGCCGCCATGCTGCGGCCGAAGCCGGCGCTGGCGCCTTCGGAATTGGTCACCCCGGCCACGGCCAGCGCCGCCGCCTCGGCCGCCCGGGCGCGATCCGACAGGGTCTCGGTCGACGGCTCGGCCGGGTCGACCAGGTCGAGCTCCGGCAGATCGGTCGCCAGCTCGGACGGGTCGGCGATGCCGCAATAGGGATCCTCCGGCACCACCCGGGCCATGGCGACGGCGCGCTCGACGATCTCGTCCAGCGCCGCCTGGCGGCGATCGGAGGAGGAGACGATCGCCATGCGCTTGCCGATGAAGACGCGCAGGCCGAGATCGCCGCTCTCGGAGCGCTCGACATGCTCGATCTGGCCGAGCCGGTGGCTGATCGAGATCGAGGTGGTGTCGAACAGCACGGCGTCGGCGGCATCGGCGCCGGCCCGCCGGGCCTTGGCGATCAGGCCGGACAGCAGGTCGAGGGTCGCGTCATGGGAATCGGGCATCGTCCGGTCCGTCGGTTCCAGGGCCATGATCATGTAGCGACGCTGCCCCCGCCGCCGCAAGGTGCAAGGGGCAGGTGGCCGCAGCAGACGGCTTCCCCCGACCGTCATTGCGAGGAGGCGAAGCCAACGAAGCAATCCATGCCTCCGCTCTTGCGGCCGTGGATTGCTTCGCTGCGCTCGCAATGACGGCGTTGGGTTTGCGACAGGCTCTCTTCGTCGGGAGTCCGCGCAACACGCTTCACCCCCGCCGCCGGCGGGGGCATCCTGGCGGGGCGAGTCGGGGCATGGAGGGTTGCGTGATCGGGACACGGATCGGGGCGGCGCTGGCGGCCGCCTGGCTGCTGGCGGCGGCGCCAGCCGGCGCGGTGGAGGAGGATCCGGCCTGGAGCCAGGTGCGGCTGGGCACCCAGGGGCCGCCGCAGGTGATCGGCAGCTATTCCAACGGCTGCATCGCCGGCGCGGTGCAACTGCCGCCGGAAGGGCCCGGCTACCAGATCATCCGGCTCAGCCGCAACCGCAACTGGGGCCACCCGACCCTGGTGGCGACGCTGGCGGATCTCGGCCGCAGGGCGCAGGCCGCCGGGCTGCCGCCGCTGCTGATCGCCGATATGGGCCAGCCGCGCGGCGGCCCGATCACCGACCATGCGGCGCATGAGAACGGGCTGGACGCCGACATCTGGCTCAGGCTCGACCTGCCGCTCCTGGCGCGCGACCAGCGCGAGACGCTGAAGCCGGATTTCATCACCGGGGCCTGGACCGACGTCATCCCGCGCGGCGCGCTGTCGCCGCAGCAGGCGCAGCTGATCCGCCTGGCGGCGACCGAGCCGCGGGTCGAGCGCATCTTCATCCACCCGGCGATCAAGCGCGAGCTGTGCGCCATGACCTGGGACGACCGGTCCTGGCTGCACAATGTGCGGCCCTGGACCGGCCATAACGAGCATCTGCACCTCCGCATCGGCTGCCCGGCCGGCAGCCCGCTGTGCCGCGAGCAGGACCCGGCGCCGCCGGGCGACGGCTGCGGGTCCGACCTGATGTCCTGGTTCCCGATGCGGGCGCCGAAGCCGTCGAAATCGACCAAGCCCTACATCCCGCCGCCGCTGCCGGCCGCCTGCACGGCGGTGCTGGACGCGCCGCCGCTGGTCGCCGGGCAATAGGAGGGCGCGGCACCCTCGGCATCGGGACTGCAATAGACGAGAAATTGGCGAGCGAGGGGAGCGGGGGCCGCTCGCTCGCTCACCTGTCGGGGCGCCCGTCACTGCAGGGACGGGCGCCCGACCTCCGGTCTCAGAGCATGAAGTCCGAGGCCTGCAGGGTGATCGCGCCGGTGAGATGGACGACGAGGTCGGCGGTGCTGTCGCCGTCGACATCTGCCGAGACCGTGGTGGCGTCGCCGGCGATCTCGTAGCGCAGCTGCCCGGCCGTGCCGGAGAAGGCGCCGGTGCCGATGAAGCTGAAGGCGGTGTCGCCATTCGCGGCATTGCCGTCGGCGTCGATCGTCCGCACCGAGATCACATCCCAGGCCTGGAAGTCCTGGATCGTGTCGGCGGCCGCGGCGGTGCTGTCGGAGACGGCGGTGTAGCTGAAATAGTCCGAGCCGCTGCCGCCGTTCAGCGTGTCGGCGCCGGCCCCGCCACGGAGGGTGTCGTTGCCGCCGGCGCCGCTGAGGGCGTCGTCGCCGTCGAAGCCGATCAGCCCGTTGGTCAGGGCGTTGCCGGTCATGACGTCATCGTGGTTGCTGCCGTGGATCAGCTCGACGTCGTCGTCGATCGTGTCGCCCTGGGCGGCGCCGCCGGTGTTGACGTTGGTCTCGAGATTGATGGTCACGCCGACGGCGCTGTCCCAGTAGCTGGCGATGTCGCCGTCGGCGCCGCCGGTCAGGTGGTCGGCGCCGTCGCCGCCGCGCAGGATGTCGCCGCCGGCACCGCCGGTGAGCTGATCGTCGCCGGCCTCGCCCTGCAGGGTGTCCCAGCCGTCGCCGCCGTCGACCTGGTCGGTGCCGTTGCCGCCATAGAGGGTGTCGTTGCCGCCGGCCCCGGCAACGGTGTCGTCGCCGCCGCCGCCATTGATCAGGTTGACCCCGGCATTGCCGGACAGGGTGTCGTCGAAGGTGCTGCCGCCCAGGTTCTCGATGTTGCTCAGGACGTCGCCTTCGACATGGCCGCCGGTGCCGGTGCCGGCCGCGAGGTCCACCGTCACCGCGGCGTCCGACTGGTAGTAGCCGGCCGCGTCGGTTCCGTTGCCGCCGTCGATGGTATCGGCACCGGCGCCGCCATAGAGCATGTCGTTGCCGTCCTCTCCCCGAACATCGTCGTTCCCGAGGCCGCCATCGAGAGTGTCGTTCCCGGCCCGGCCCAGCAGCTGATTGACGCCGTCGTCGCCGGTCAGTACATCGTTGTGGGCGCTGCCGAGGGCTGATTCGATGCTGATGTAGGTGTCGCCGTCGGGATCGCCGCCGGAGCCCACCCCGGTGGCCAGGTTGATGGTCACGCCGGTCAGCGACTGCCCGTAATCGACACGGTCGAAGCCGTCGCCGCCATTCAGGATGTCGGCACCGGCGTTGCCCACCAGGGCGTCGTCGCCGGCATCACCGAAAATCTGGTCGTCACCATCGTCGCCGAACAGGCGGTCATTGCCATCGCCGCCCTGAAGAACATCGTCTCCGCCCCTTCCGCCGAAGACGTCGTTCCCGCCGTTCCCGCCGTTCAGGAGGTTGCCGCCATCGTCGCCGAAGAGGGTGTCGTCGAACTGGCTGCCAATGAGATTCTCGATGCTGTCGAAGGTATCGCCGGGTGCTTCCCCGCCAAACACGGCACCGTCCCGGAGGTCGATGGTCACTGCCGCAGACGACTGGCCGTAGTCGACGCGGTCAAGGCCGGCGCCGCCATGGAACTGGTCGGCGCCCTCATTCCCCACCAGGGCGTCGTCGCCATTCCCGCCGTTCAGAATGTCATTCCCGGCTTGGCCGAACAGCCCGTCATTTCCGTCCAGGCCGTTGATCGTGTCGTCACCCGCAGTGCCCGGGATGACCTCGTTTCCGGCCGTGCCATTGATAATCGCCATGCCGCTCTCCTCGAACCCGGCTCGTCCCGGCCGTAAGAGCGGCCGCGGGATCTGAGCGTCGGGTGTTAAGACGAAATCTCGTGCTCTGCCCGGGACGGGCGGCCGGGGCGCGGGGCGCCCCGACCTCCGGCCTCAGAGCATGAAGTCCGAGGCCTGCAGGGTGATCGCGCCGGTGAGATGGACGACGAGGTCGGCGGTGCTGTCGCCGTTCACGTCGGCCGAGACCGTGGTGGTGTCGCCGGCGATCTCGTAGCGCAGCTGCCCGGCCGTGCCGGAGAAGGCGCCGGTGCCGATGAAGCTGAAGGCGGTGTCGCCATTCGCGGCATTGCCGTCGGCGTCGATCGTCCGCACCGAGATCACATCCCAGGCCTGGAAGTCCTGGATCGTGTCGGCGGCCGCGGCGGTGCTGTCGGAGACGGCGGTGTAGCTGAAATAGTCCGAGCCGCTGCCGCCGTTCAGCGTGTCGGCGCCGGCCCCGCCACGGAGGGTGTCGTTGCCGCCGGCGCCGCTGAGGGCGTCGTCGCCGTCGAAGCCGATCAGCCCGTTGGTCAGGGCGTTGCCGGTCATGACGTCATCGTGGTTGCTGCCGTGGATCAGCTCGACGTCGTCGTCGATCGTGTCGCCCTGGGCGGCGCCGCCGGTGTTGACGTTGGTCTCGAGATTGATGGTCACGCCGACGGCGCTGTCCCAGTAGCTGGCGATGTCGCCGTCGGCGCCGCCGGTCAGGTGGTCGGCGCCGTCGCCGCCGCGCAGGATGTCGCCGCCGGCACCGCCGGTGAGCTGATCGTCGCCGGCCTCGCCCTGCAGGGTGTCCCAGCCGTCGCCGCCGTCGACCTGGTCGGTGCCGTTGCCGCCATAGAGGGTGTCGTTGCCGCCGGCCCCGGCAACGGTGTCGTCGCCGCCGCCGCCATTGATCAGGTTGACCCCGGCATTGCCGGACAGGGTGTCGTCGAAGGTGCTGCCGCCCAGGTTCTCGATGTTGCTCAGGACGTCGCCTTCGGCATGGCCGCCGGTACCGGTGCCGGCCGCGAGGTCCACTGTCACCGCGGCGTCCGACTGGAAGTAGCCGGCCGCGTCGGTTCCGTTGCCGCCGTCGATGGTATCGGCACCGGCGCCGCCATAGAGCATGTCGTTGCCGGCGTAGCCGAGCAGCCTATTGGCCCCGCCATCGCCAGAGAGATGGTCGGCGAAATTCGAGCCGCCCAGGTTCTCGATGCCGATCAGCGTGTCGCCCTCGGCGGTACCGCCCGTGCCGGTGCCCGCCGCCAGGTCGATCGTCACCCCGGCCGCCGAGTCGACATAACCCACATGGTCGACGCCGGCGCCGCCGATCAGGGTGTCGGCCCCGAGGTCGCCGCTGAGCAGGTCATCGCCGTCGCCGCCGTTCAGCACATTGATTCCGGCGTTGCCGCTGATCGTGTCGCCAAAGGTGGTTCCGATGACGTTCTCGATGCTGGTGAACGTATCGCCTTCAGCCTGGCCGGAGGTCTCGCCGTTGGCCAGGTTGATGCCGATGCCTTGCAGTTGGGATTCCTGGCTGTAGTCGATGGTGTCGTTTCCAGCTCCGCCATTGAGCTGGTCGTTGCCGAACTGGCCTCCGCCATCGGCTCCCTGCACCGAATATCCGATGAGCGTGTCGTCTCCGGCGCCGCCGTTCAGGATGTCGTCGCCCTCGAAGCCCTGGAGGATATTGTTCCCGGCATTGCCGCCGATGGAGTCGGCGAACCGGGTGCCGAAGACGTTCTCGATCGAGATCAGGGTGTCACCCTGGGCGACGCCGCCGACTGCGCCGGTCAGCAGATCGACACCGACGCCGCCGCCACCCTCGTCGCCACGATAATTGACCGTGTCGATGCCATCTCCGCCGTCGAGCGTGTCGTTGCCGAAGGCGCCGCCGCCATCGGCCCCCTGCGCCGCCCCCCCAAGCAGTGTGTCGTTGCCTGCGCCGCCTCTCAGGGTATCGTCACCTTCATTCCCGGTGAGGACGTTATCGGCATCGTTCCCGACGACGGTATCTGCAAATCGCGTCCCCTGGATGTTCTCAATCGAATCATAGGTATCTCCGGCAGCCCAGGCTCCGCCCGTCCCGGCGCGAAGATCGACTGATACCCCGCCGGTTGCAGCGGCTTCTCCGCGATAGTTGATGGTGTCGATCCCATTGCCGCCATTCAGGCTGTCGGCGCCCGCGTTTCCGATCAGGGAGTCATTGCCATCCAGACCATTGATGGTATCAGCGCCTGCCGTTCCGGTGAGGGAGTCGTTCCCTGCCGTGCCATTGATGACCGCCATGCCACTCTCCTCGAACCTGGGTTGGGTCGTCCCGGTCGCCGCATCGACCCGGGATCTGAGCGTCGGGTGTTAAGACGAAATCTCGTGCTCTGCCCGGGACGGGCGGCCGGGGCGCGGGGCGCCCCGACCTCCGGTCTCAGAGCATGAAGTCCGAGGCCTGCAGGGTGATCGCGCCGGTGAGATGGACGACGAGGTCGGCGGTGCTGTCGCCGTCGACATCTGCCGAGACCGTGGTGGCGTCGCCGGCGATCTCGTAGCGCAGCTGCCCGGCCGTGCCGGAGAAGGCGCCGGTGCCGATGAAGCTGAAGGCGGTGTCGCCATTCGCGGCATTGCCGTCGGCGTCGATCGTCCGCACCGAGATCACA
>Ga0209025_1000709_pt1 | contig 56684 bp, 52 predicted proteins | sample AraplaMF_Col_mLB_FD_184256 | JGI IMG/M metagenome (GOLD analysis project Ga0209025, IMG submission 184256) | Arabidopsis root microbial communities from the University of North Carolina, USA - plate scrape MF_Col_mLB (SPAdes) (version 2) | ecosystem: Host-associated > Plants > Roots > Endosphere... | reverse complement strand
CCTGCGGCGGCGACGTGCACGTCCTCGTGGCCGGCGCCAACGCCGCCGAAGCCGGCAAGGCCGCCGCCCAGATCGCGGGCGTGGCCAAGGTCATCGTGGCCGACAGCCCGAGCCTGGCCGAGAACCTGGCCGAGAACGTCGCCGCCCAAGTCCTCGCGATCGCCGGCAACTACAGCCACATCCTGTTCCCCTCGACCGCCAACGGCAAGAACGTCGCGCCGCGCGTGGCCGCCAAGCTCGATGTCGCCCAGATCTCCGACATCACCAAGGTCGACAGCCCCGACACCTTCGAGCGGCCGATCTATGCCGGCAATGCCATCGCCACCGTGCAGAGCGCAGACGCCACCAAGGTGATCACGGTGCGCACGACCGGCTTCGACGCCGCAGCCGCCACCGGTGGCAGCGCAGCGGTCGAGACGGCCGCAGGCGTGGCCGACAGCGGCAAATCGAGCTTCGTGGGCCGGGAAGTCACCAAGAGCGAACGCCCCGAACTGACCGCCGCCAAGATCATCGTCTCGGGCGGCCGGGCGCTGGGCAGCGCCGAGAAGTTCACCGAAGTGATGGCGCCGCTGGCCGACAAGCTGAATGCAGGCCTCGGTGCATCCCGCGCAGCCGTGGATGCGGGCTACGCCCCCAACGACTGGCAGGTGGGCCAGACCGGCAAGATCGTGGCGCCGCAGCTGTACATCGCAGCCGGCATCTCGGGCGCCATCCAGCATCTGGCCGGCATGAAGGACTCCAAGGTGATCGTGGCGATCAACAAGGACGAGGAAGCCCCGATCTTCTCGGTGGCCGACTATGGCCTCGTGGCCGACCTGTTCGTGGCCGTGCCCGAACTGGTGACCACGCTGTAAGAGGACCCGGCACCGATGAAGACCCGCATCACCGAACTGCTCGGCATCCGCTACCCGATCGTCCAGGGCGGCATGCAATGGGTGGGCCGCGCCGAGCTGGCCGCGGCCGTGTCGAACGCCGGCGGCCTGGGCATCGTGACGGCGCTCACGCAGCCCACACCCGACGACCTGCGCCACGAGATCGCGCGCACCCGCACCCTGACCGACAAGCCCTTCGGCGTGAACCTCACGATCCTGCCGGCGGTGAAGCCGCCGCCGTACGCCGAATACGTGCAGGCCATCATCGACAGCGGCGTGAAGATCGTGGAGACCGCGGGCAACAGCCCGAAGGACTTCATCGAGGCGCTGAAACGCCACGACGTGAAGATCGTGCACAAGTGCACCTCGGTGCGCCATGCGCTGTCGGCGGAACGCAATGGCGTCGATGCGGTGTCGGTGGACGGCTTCGAATGCGCGGGCCATCCGGGCGAGGACGACGTGCCGGGGCTGGTGCTGCTGCCGGTCGCGGCGCGCAAGCTGAAGATTCCGATCATCGCCTCAGGCGGCATCGCTGACGGGCGCGGCATGGCGGCCGCGCTGGCGCTGGGCGCCGAGGGCGTCAACATGGGCACACGCTTCTGCGTGACGCAGGAAGCGCCGATCCACGACAACATCAAGCAGGCGCTGGTCGAGGCGAGCGAGCGCGACACGAAGCTGATGTTCCGCACGCTGCACAACACGGCGCGCGTGTTCCGCAACGCCATCTCCGAAGAAGTGGTGGCCACCGAGAACCGTCCGGGCGGCTGCGAGTTCGAGGACGTGCGCCCCCTGGTGGCCGGCGCGCGCGGCCGTGCGGCGCTCGAGTCCGGCGAGGTGCACAACGGCGTGGTCTCGGCCGGCCAGTGCATCGGGCTGATCGACGACATTCCGACTTGTGCGGAACTGCTGGAACGCATGGTGCGCGAGTGCCGGGAACATCTGGACCGGGCGCGGTCCTGGATGGACTGAGCCTTTCTGCTCGCATCCGATCCGGGATGCGCTCACGCCGACGGGGTACCTTGCTCCGCGAATGTCCCCCGGGGGCTGCGCCCCCTCCTCCTTTATTTCGCTGCGCAAGGCACCCCGCCAGCGTGAGCGTTCAGCGCCGCTGCGGAAGCTGCATTTGTTGGCGGTCGCCGGGACTTCATGCCGCATCGAGCGGCTGCTTTGCCCAGTTCTTCTCTAGAGTGGATGCCCCTGTCACTCGATACCCCACCAAGGGAAGAAGAAAGGCGCCACACCCCCACCACCCAGATGTTCGAAGGCTGCTTGCCTCGCGGCAGGTCGTCGGTGCGAAAGCAGCGATGCAAATGCGAGGTATCAAAAGGCGACGGCCGAGGTGTAGCGAGCACCCCAGCCGTCTAACCAAGTTCGTGCAACCCCTCTAAAGAAACGCACAAAAATGGCTACCAAGACTATAGCCCGGCCTCGCACGCCGGTAGCTTCCGAAGAAAACGCCCCAGACCCGGCGGATCTTCTTGAAAACACCCTCTCTCAGCTCGAAGCTCTCCTGTGGGTCTGCCACGGAGAAGGCATCGACTGGTGCAGCGGTGACGGGCCTCGACAACTGGACAACCTGCTCTGGCTTGCGGCTGAACTCGCTCGCAAGGCTGGGGAGCTGTTTCAGATAAGCGAGAAGGCGCGACGTGGGGCGCCTGAGACTGGCAGTTAGCGGCTGGTCTGCGGGCCGCGGGTTTCGCGGCCCGCCTGGGGAACGGGGCTTTGGGGTCCCGCGGCTGCAACCCCAACTTCCCTACAGCTACTCAGACCGCTGCGATGCAGATGAAAGACCCGTACATCCAAGGTCAAGGCGCTGCAGCACCGGGAAAGGAAGAGGCTACCGGAGCGCTGCCTGTGCGCGAAAACACGAGCCCTGCACTTCCGCCGGTGCCGCAGAAGCCACAGACCGGGATGCGCGGCATCGTGACGTTGCGCACCGCTGACAACCTAGATCGTGCGCCAGCTTAGGTCTATGGAGTCGCCGGCGGCTTGGTGCCGAACTCGCTGAGAGCGCGTGCTGCGTAGTACAGCAACGAGACGGCGCGGAGGCTATTGGCCTCCGTCCCATAGTCGAACGATTCGCCGTGAAGCACCATGTGGCGATTCAACTTTGAGAAGCCTGGCGCCCGGTGTTTCTCGCTGAGCAGGACAGTGTGAGGCTCTAGGAATGGCGCGAGCATTGCCTGTGAGAGGGCGTTGTCGGCGATCTGATCGACATACGGTGCGACACCATTCTTGGTCGCGCCTTTCTTTTTCATGAAGAAGTAGTGCTTGGAAATGTCCAGGCACACACCATCGATCTGCGTGAACAGCGTGGGCACCGAAGCGAAAAAAAGCCCCTGCCGGTGGGCTTCGAACACCTGCTTCAGAATTGCGGCGCGAGTCGGAAACTGCTTGATAAGTGTGTCTTCGATACCGGGAAGCCGCGCTCGATAGTGCGCCAGCAACCGATCTTCGGCTTCCTGATGTCTGCCCTCAGAGTAAGCGCGCGCGATTCTGGCCGGCTCGTCAAACGCCATTTCGTCCGGATCGAGATACCAACCCTCGTTCGCGAGTGCCATGAGTGCATCACGGTACTTTTCAGGCAGTCTCTGCAGCGAGGAAGCAAAATCCAAGAGCGCGGGGGCGAACTTTTTCCAATTTTCCTGAGCTTGCGCGATTGCCGGTGCGAGTATTTTGATGTTGGCTTGAGCAGCCGCCAGGAGCTTCGCGAATGGCTCCGCGTACTTTTGCAGCGCCTTCAACTGATCAGGCGTTAGCAGGCCAGTAGTTGGGCGATCTTGTTCCATGTCCCAATTCTCTTCGACATCGGCTTCAGCATAGAGCCCTACTTTCCCGCCGGTGCTGCGGGAGCCGCAGCGCGGAATGCACGGCATCGAGACGGCGCGGACTGCCGACAACGTTCCGGCTTGAGCACAGCAAGTTGAGCCAACGTCAGGTGGGCGCCGCTGTAGGGGGGGCGACTGCTGCTGGTGCGGGGGCTGCGACTGCCGCTGCGAGGGGCGTTGCACCAAATACCCGTAGCAATAGGCTCGAAAGTCGAGGTGAATCTTTGCTGGCAATGATATTTCGACAGGCCTCAAGAAAATGGGTTGTAGCCTTTCCGAAATGCTTTTCATACATTTCGGGCTGGTTGCTCATTTCAATCATGCGCCTGAGGAATGTCGCTAGCCTGTCAACATCCGCGGAGCGAATCGCTTTCTCAAAATCAGCGACAGTAGCTGATTGCATGACGAGTTCTTCTTCATTTCCCCAGCTGCTGTTACGCGCGATATCCATGCAAACATCGAAGACACTGCGTTTTGCAGTTTGGGCAATCTTTTTGTTCTTTATGGCAGTTTTTATGCTGGGGTGTACTGCTCTCTGAAAGGTGTCAGAGTCATCGATTGTTTCTTCCTTTTTGTTAAAGCTAGTCAGCCAACGATTGAGAATTTCGTCCGCAAGGCTATTTCCATCGGGCAGTTTTGACACCACATCGACAATTTCCGTTACAGAGTAGTGGTCGAGTTGATTTGCTATTTCAGGAAATTCGCGTGCCTGCTGGAGTAATTCGGACTCGGTTATCTTGTGATTCCAGTAGTATTCCCTGATGAATTTGCCGGCCTGTGTTTGTGCGCCGTAAAGGGCGTGCTCGTCAATGTATCTTTGAATGATTGGGCTAATTTTATTGACGTCAAGTAGGCCTGATTCTAAAAAGTCGAAAACTAGGATGTCAAAATCATCAAGGCGACTTATCTCTAGGCCTTGCATCAACAGTCTCCAGGCTGCCTCTTTTTTTTCTTCAGGGGTCGGCTCTTCCTTTTTCTTTATGTCGGCCCACATCATCCAATCTTGTGTACTGCCGTATCGAAGCACGAACTCCTTGGTTGGTCCATTCTCGATGGCCATCAAGTTGATGCCTGTAAGCAAAACAATAGATGGAACGGTTCTGTTTTGAATCAGCTCATCGAGAGTTTGATCTTGCAGAAGTCGATTTGTGTTTTGAATTATCTTTTTTATTACTCTTATATTTGTTAGCTGGCATGTGGCAATTGACTTTCGAAGCACTTCCGCATATTGAGAGGGTACGCTTTTGATGGCGATGTCAAATGCTTCGGCTGGTGTTATTGACAGTTTAATCTCATGGTCTATGACTTTTTCCCTGAATCCTTGCCACAGCTTGTCGTCACTGATTTTGTCGTTATTAAGTATTAAGAGGAAGCGAGAATTGTGCTGATTGATGTACTCATCAATGAGTCCCAGCAATTCATCTGCTCCCAAATTTTTGTGCTTGCGATCAATGTCATCAATCACAATAAGCTTGTCTTTTAAAATCAGAGGCGCCACAAGTAGCAAATTGAATTCATTCAGAGTTGCAATACCTTTGTATCGCACGTCTGCCGCCTTGAGGCCTAGCTTAACGACGCTTTTCAGGGAGTCCATCCATTTATCGCTAGATTGATTCGCAGGCAAACGTGATTCTAGAAGCTTGCGTTTTATCTCATTGATGCTAGAGAGTCCAAAAATAGAAATTTGGAGTGAGTTTGCAATTTCTGGATTATCAGAGTCTTTTTTTATCTTGCTCCAGAGATGTGTCTTGCCTGTTCCCCATTTCCCTGAGAGCGCGATAACCCGGTACTCCGGCTTGTCCAAGAGGCTGATGAGTTGACTTTCAATTTCACTGATTGACATTGGTTCGCCTCGGTGGTGTGTTGCATCTTGTATTAGGTCACAGAGCCTCAATGCTTTCGGTGGGTAGGTTCCCGCATCGCCAAGCTGAGTTGGCCGAGATGTACCCCCTGAAGGGTTTCGCCTTTCGAGCCCGTTTTCCCGCGCTGCCCCAAAGAGGAAGGACCTGTACATCCAGGGCCAAGGTCGGCAAGTGCTTACCGCTTAGGAGGCCCGGGGTGAATCCATACGCGAGAGCACGAGCTTTGCATTCCCGCCGGTGCTGCATGAGCCGCAACGGGGCATGCAGTGAGTCGAACCTGCGCGGGTCACAGACAACGTGGGGGCCTAGGCGTCGGAGGTCCGCCCAGCGGCAAGTGCTTCGCGATGCCGCTCTGTTCCGCTCGTGAGGCAGGTTTTCACGAGATTGAGAACGAACGTCAGCTGTCGGTCGGAAGGGTCAAGACTAAGCCCCACCGATCCGTCATCCGCGTCGTCCCAAAGGTTGTCGAGACTTCGGGGAGAAGCGTGTGCACCTCCCAGGCCGAGGCCACGGTACACCACTTGGTAGAGCTGTTCCAAGTCGGCTGCGACTGCGGCTTCAAATGCAGACCAGTTCTTGTCCACGGCGGGCGTGGTTGCTACTTGTTCGAGGACAGCGATTCGCTCCGCAGAGACGCCCAGACTGTTTTTGAATTTCATCATCTGTTTCGCCTGATGAATGCGCTCGAAGTGGTGCTGCTGTTCCAACTTCGTGATGTGCTCGGGCTTCCGCCATACACCGCACGCGGTGAATAAACACTCGAACGCCGTGCGCAGCACAGCATTTGGAGCTGTGGGCAAACCCCGTTCGGCAAGCAGGACAGCACCTTGGCACGCTTCTATGCACCGAAGCCAGAAAGCGACGCCGACAAGGTAGTTCGGGTTGAACGTGCCGTTGACGCCGCTCAACTCTGTGATGGCGGTATTCGCGACGCGCTCGATGACCGCAAATTCATCCTTGAACTTCACCCGCATGGTGTTTCGGATTCCCTCTATCTCGTCGGACAGGAACGCTAGATCTTTGAAGGCGCGTGACATGTGATAGGTCCGGAGTAGTGGGTAGGAGATTCAGGAAGTGCCAATAGTCCAACTTCGCGGGCCGTCACGAATCGCCGAGCATGGAACGCTTTCGGCCAATCCCAGGCACGCCGTCAGAAGACGGAGGATTCATGAAGAACTCGGAGCCCGGGATATTCTTCGTGGGATCGAACGCAGCGGCCCATTTTTCATTGTCCGGGTCGGTTGCCGAGTGCAGAGTGCTCGCGACCCACTGCGCGAAGCTCAGCACCACATTCGTAGGAGAAGACTTGGCAAGATCGATCGATCCTCCTGCTTGCATCATCGCCGCATAAAACGCGACGCCAACAATGGCTTGAACATCGTCCTTGGAAATCTGCACGCGTCTGACGTGTGCCATACGGTTTCGAATCGTGCCCAAGGCTCGAAGCCCAGGAACAGTGGAGGCCAGAAGGCGATTGGTCGCGGGAATCATGCCCACCTTCTGTGTGTACTGCAGGCGCAGTTGGCCAACGTCCAAGGTGGGATGCAACTGCTTGAGGTACTCCGTCAAGAAGAATTCCACCACCAGGTGCGCGTGGAGGATCTGGCCCAGCTCAGCGGAGTCCTGATCCCACACAGCCATGAACTCGTTGTGGCGCTTTGTGACCCGATTCACCACCTCCGTTGGACTGCCAAAAAGCGCGGCGAGCCGCGCCATTGCGACATTGGCGGGAACTTCCATGGCTGCTGGGGTGGTTGGATCTGTCATCCCAACAGCCTAGCAAACCGTCGACCCCCTATAGGGTTTCGAATTTCAAGCCTGTTTTTCCGCGCTGCCCCTTAAGCAACCGCGCTTGATCGCCGTTGCGAAGGTCACGACCGAGAGGGCGTGAGTCTCCATAGCAGATGGAGCAGGGCTGTAAGGCCTTGCACTGGATTGCTGGCCCTTTGCGGCCACGGACCGCGGCCGACACCAGCCCTTCGGCCCTCTGCTTGTCCACTGCCCGCCTCCTACGAAAGCTCAGTGGGACATTCGCGGAGGGGAGTACCCAGCGGCCTGCGCACACGCCCCGAAAGCCGCCTCGAAGCCCCCTCCCAAGCCACCCGGCTAAGGAAACCCCCGATACATGAATGGTCATGGACCACCTAGCATCGGCTTCAGTTTCCCTGTCGAGGTGTTCGGAACGCGTCCCGGCGTCCGCCCGGTGACATGGCGTTCGTGCCTCACTGACCATCCTGCGATGACAACTCCCCCCGAGTCCGGCCCCACGCTGGACGCCGCCAGCCCCCTCCCCCCCGACATCGAAGCCGCCGACGAACCCACCAAGGTTCCCCTTGCCATCGAAGACTGGCTCACCGTCATCATCATGGGCGCGCTGGCGCTCATCACCTTTGCCAATGTGCTGGTGCGCTACTTCACCGACTCGTCCTTCGCCTGGACCGAAGAGTTCTCGGTGTTCCTCATGATCATGCTGGCGCTGGTGGCCGGCTCGGCCGCGGTGGCGCGCGACCGGCACATCCGCATCGAGTATTTTTCCGAGAGCGGTTCGATGGCCCGGCGCCGGCGGCTCGCGCAGTTCGGCGCGCTGACGATCGCCATCCTCTTCGGCCTGATCGGCGCGCTCAGCATCCGCATGGTGTGGGACGACTACCGCTTCGAGGAAACCACGCCGGGCATCGGGCTGCCGGCCTGGTGGTATTCGATCTGGCTGCCGATCGTGTCGTTCGCCATCGCGCTGCGCGCGGTGGGCCTGATGATCCGCCGCGGCCGAAAAGAACAGTACGACAAGGACAACAACAGCAGCAAAGGCGACGCACAGTGATCGCCACGCTCCTTTTCGTCGCCTTCGTCGTGATGATGCTGGTGGGCGTGCCCATCGGCGCCGCGCTGGGCCTGGCCGGCGCCGCCTGCATCGCGCTGGCCAACAGCGATGCCCAGTGGTTCGGCCTGCTGGCCGTGCCGCAGAACTTCTATGCCGGCCTCGGCAAGTACCCGCTGCTGGCCATCCCGATGTTCGTGCTGGTCGGCTCCATCTTCGACCGTTCGGGCGTGGCACTGCGGCTCGTGAATTTCGCGGTGGCCATCGTGGGCCGCGGCCCCGGCATGCTGCCGCTGGTGGCGATCGCGGTGGCGATGTTCCTCGGCGGCATCTCGGGCTCGGGCCCGGCCAATGCTGCCGCCGTGGGCGCGGTGATGATCGCGGCCATGTCGCGCGCCGGCTACCCGGCCGCCTTCTCGGCCAGCGTGGTGGGCGCCGCAGCGGCCACCGACATCCTGATTCCGCCGTCGGTTGCCTTCATCGTCTACTCGGTGCTGGTGCCCGGCGCCTCGGTGCCGGCGCTGTTCGCGGCCGGCATGATCCCGGGCGTGATGGCCGGCCTGGCGCTGATGATTCCGGCCGTGCTGCTGGCCCGCAAGCACAAGATGGGCGCGCTCGAAGCGACGCTGCCGCGACCGCCGTTCTGGAAGAGCTTTCGCGAAGCGACCTGGGGCCTGGCCGCGCCGGTGCTCATTCTGGGCGGCATGCGCGCGGGCTGGTTCACGCCCACCGAAGCGGCCGTGGTGGCGGTGTTCTACGGCCTCTTCGTGGGCATGTGCATCCACCGGACCATCAAGGTGCGCGACCTGTTCGTGATCCTGCGCGAGTCGGGCGAGCTGTCGGCGGTGATCCTGCTGGTGGTGTCGCTCGCGGGCATCTTTGCCTACTCGCTCTCGACGCTCGGCATCATCGATCCGGTGACGCGGGCGATCGTGAACTCGGGCCTGGGCGAATACGGCATCCTGGCGCTGCTCATCTTGTTGCTGATCACGGTCGGCATGTTCCTCGATGGCGTGTCGATCTTCCTGATCTTCGTGCCGCTGCTGCTGCCCATCGTGCAGTACTACAAGTGGGACCCGGTGTGGTTCGGCGTGATCCTCACGCTCAAGGTCGCGCTCGGCCAGTTCACGCCGCCGCTCGCGGTGAACCTCATGGTCTCGTGCCGCATCGCCAAGGTGCGCATGGAAGAAACCGTGCCATGGGTCGGATGGATGCTGTTCTCGATGTTCGTGGTGATGGTGCTCGTGATTGCCTTCCCCGAGCTGGCTTTGTGGCTTCCGAGGAAGCTGGGATATTGAAGGCGGACAACCTTCGCGACTTCTGCGTTCGACTGCCCGATTTTTTGACAACGAGGAGATAGTTCAATGAAATTCCGCCGTACCCTGCTCGGCCTCGCTGCCGCAGCGACCGCCCTGGGCATGTTCTCGACCGGCGCGATGGCGCAGGCCGCCTACAAGCCCGAGTACAAGATGTCGCTCGTGCTCGGCCCGCCCACGCCGTGGGGCCAGGCCGGGAAGATCTGGGCCGACCTCGTGAAGGAGCGCACCCAGGGCCGCATCAACATCAAGCTGTACCCCGGCGTGTCGCTGATCCAGGGCGACCAGACGCGCGAATTCAGCGCGCTGCGCCAGGGCGTGATCGACATGGCCGTGGGCTCGACCATCAACTGGTCGCCGCAAGTGAAGCAGCTCAACCTGTTCTCCATGCCCTTCCTGATGCCCGACTACGCGGCCATCGACGCGCTCACGCAGGGCGACGTGGGCAAGGAAATGTTCAAGACCCTCGACAAGGCCGGCGTGGTGCCGCTCGCCTGGGGCGAGAACGGCTACCGCGAGATCACCAACTCGAAGAAGCCCATCAGGTCGCCCGAGGACCTGAAGGGCATGAAGATCCGCGTGGTCGGCTCGCCGATCTACTCCGACATGTTCACCGCGCTCGGCGCCAACCCCACGCAGATGAGCTGGGCCGATGCGCAGCCCGCGCTCGCGAGCGGCGCGGTCGACGGCCAGGAGAATCCGCTCTTCCTGTTCACGGTGCTCAAGATGCAGACCGTGGGCCAGAAGTTCGTGACCACCTGGGGCTATGTGGCCGATCCGCTGGTGTTCGTGGTGAACAAGGAAATCTGGGCCTCGTGGACGCCGGCCGACCAGGCCATCGTGCGCCAGGCCGCCGTCGATGCCGGCAAGCAGGAGATCGCGATCGCGCGCAAGGGCCTGGTGGAAGCCGACAAGCCGGTGCTGAAGGACATCGCGGGCATGGGCGTGACGGTGACCAACCTCACGCCGGCCGAGCGCGAAGCCTTCGTGAAGGCGACGCGGCCGGTGTACGACAAGTGGAAGTCGACGGTGGGCGCGGACCTCGTGGCGACGGCCGAAAAGGCGATCGCTGCGCGCAAAAAGTAGGCAGTCCCCCAAAGAGGATAGGGGTGGGCCGCGACAATGGCGCGATGCACACCCTGATCATCGACACGGACCCCGGCGCGGACGATGTGATCGCGCTGCTGTTCGCCATGGCGGCGCCTGAGGCACTGGAGATCCAGGCGCTGACCACGGTGGCCGGCAACGTCCCGCTGTCCAAGACATCCCGCAATGCGCGCCTCGCCTGCGAATGGGCCGGGCGACCGGACATTCCGGTCTACGCGGGCGCCGAGCGCCCCTTGCAACGCACGCCGATCCATGCGGCCAACATCCACGGCCGCGAGGGCCTCACGGGGGTCGAGGTGCACGAACCCGCGGCGCCGCTCGCCGAAGGCAGCGCGGTCGAGTACCTCATCCGCACCTTGCGCGCCGCGCCCGAGAAGAGCGTGACGCTCGCGATGCTCGGCCCGCAGACCAACCTCGCGCTGGCGCTCGAACAGGCGCCCGACATCGTGCGCGGCCTGCGCGAGCTGGTGCTCATGGCCGGCGCGCATTTCAACGGCGGCAACATCACGCCGACCGCGGAGTTCAACGTGTTCGCCGACCCGCATGCGGCCGAGGCGGTGCTGAAGAGCGGCGTGCCGATCACCATGCTGCCGCTCGACGTGACGCACAAGATCCTCACGAGCGATGCGCGCATCGCGCGGCTGCGCAGCCTCGGCAACAGGGCCGGTGCGATCGTTGCCGACATCCTCGATGCCTATGCGCCGCAGGAGATGAAGCACTACGGCATGCCGGGCGGGCCGGTGCACGACGCCACCGTGATCGCCTACCTGCTGCAGCCCTCGCTGTTCAAGGGCAAGCAGGTGAACGTGGAGGTCGACAGCCGCGAAGGCCTCGGCTTCGGCCAGACGGTGACGGACTGGTACGGCGGCCTGAAGCGGCCCGCCAACGTGAACTGGATCGCCGAAGGCGATGCGCAGGGCTTCTTCGATCTGCTGACGCAGCGAATCTCTCGCCTGCCCTGAGCTGCATCGCGCTTGAAGCAAAAAAGGCACCGCACGCGGACAAGACCTTGGTTAGGCGGGGCCGGCTAAAAGCCATGCATTGAGTTTCTGCTGCGGTTGCGGCGCTGAAGATCCGCAATGCCCGCTGCGGCCGCCCAATAACTCACAGGGGAGACAGCACCCAAGGGCTCTTTGCATCGGCCATGAGATCTTCGGCAATACCGATGATTCCACCCAGCGTCATATTCTGACCTCCCCAACTGGCCCGGCCGATGATGTAGCTCTTTGCAAACTGCGGCCAGGACGAAAAATTCGAACGCAATTCTTCATCAACACGTGCAAGAATTCGGCTGAATTCGTCTTGCTCAATGTATTTGCAGTCCAGCGACATTCTTGCAACAGTGACGAGGCGACCGAGATCCCAGGCCAGTATTCCAGCGCTGTAATCCTTGGGGGAGTACGAGCCATTGACTTCGTCTTCGAGAAGGCGAAAAACAGATCGCAGATTCCCCAGCATCTCCATGGCCTGCTCCAACGCCGAGAAAACGAGAGTTTTTTCCTCGCATGGCCCCTGCGCGGCAATCTGTTGACGCACGATTTCCGGGGCACCGTATCGACCACTGGCTACCAATGCCTCGAGAACCTCTTGACGCCCCTCTCCTGAAGCACCATCGCTGTAAACCTGAAAAACGATGTCGTAGAAAAAGCGATGGCCATAGCGGCTGAGCCACTCCAGAGTTTCAGCAGCCTCCCGAGGCGAGCTGACACCCCAGTACGAGCCAAGCCCCTCGGCGAGCGTATCGTGAGACAGTCCAGTTGTGTAACTGTCGCAATACGCCAAGATCTGCTCGGAGTTGATGAGCCCAGCTTGGAGTGCCCGCTGCGCTGCCGGATCCACTGCGGCGCCATCGGGGCAATTTCTGTATTTTTTTCCAGAAACTATCTGGAATAATTTATGCAAAAAACCCATGAATTAGATTTGCTTGAAGGCCGCATTCATGGCGCGATGCTTGAGTGCGCCCACAAGGGCATCAAAATCCGAATCTTTCGCCATGTGAATGGCATCGAACTCGAATTTTTTAAACGCCGTTGATGGCGCACTAATTTCTATCGTTTTCTCTGCGCTCGATGTCGAGGTTTCCGGAATATCCGTGATGGTGATTTTATCGATTGCGTCATAGCTCACGGTGGTCAGTACGCCAGCGAATTTCTTGACGGTCGTGAAAGACAGGCCCTTCTCGTCAAGAACGATGCTGGCCCCTTGGCTGTTGGCCGCGCGCTTCTTGAAAAGTGTTCCAACTGTAAGGTACGTGACGTAAGCTCCAATTAGCATGAGGATGCCATTGGCCACGCCAGTCGGCAAGTGAAGCCGCAGGGTTCCTACTTTCAAATCGGCAATTGGATAAAAAATTGCGGCAATGATAATTGCCGGCCCGATAAGACCAAAAACGTACTCAAGAATCGAGTATTCCATTTTATAATTAATGGTCTGCATGCAATATATTTCCTTGTAGCTTTAGTTTGACTGGGCGGTTGGCCCGATAGGCAGGTAGTCGGTCCTGCAAAATTCATCCAACTCCGCAGACTAATGTAACAAGGCGCGTCAGGGCGCCGTCAGGTTTCGCCCGCCCCCGCGAGCCGCTCGTGTCGAGCGCGAGACACCAGGAACACCCAAGATGAGAAAGCCATCCATTGGCAGCATTGCCTTTGCCAAGACGCATGCCGGCGTAGCGCCAGACAGGGGTCGAATTCTTCACGTCTCCCCTGTTCATCCATGACAGCAAGACAATCCGTGCGCAATGCGTGCATCGCGATGGCGGTGAGCTTGGTTCTGGCTGCTTGCGGTTCACACGATCCCCAGCCGCCTGAGCGAATGCCACCCGCGCCTGCTGCCTACAACACGGTGATACTGCCGCCAGTCGTGTACGGGAATCACCAGGGCCGCCAGATGTCTGAATCCGATGACGCATGCGGCGTGCCGGAGCCGTTGCGCCAGGCGGTGTTAGATCAGTTGAAGGCGCGGCATGAAGTTGTGCTTTCCGGGCCAGGTGCCGCTGTGGGGACCACCCCTGTGCTGAAGATCGAGGTCATGGACACAGTAACCATCAGCGCCGGCGGCCCCGTGATCGTAGTCATCCATGCCGTGCTCGAGCGACCAGGACTGCCAGCCGTGCAATTCAAAGGCCTGCGCCAGATGCGCATCCAGCCTTCTGATATCAAGGCGGATACCACCGAATGCAGCGCAATGGATGCGGTGATTCACGCACTGGGCACGGACATTGCGAAATGGATGCTCAAGCCGGTGGACGGGGTGTCTCTGGTGAACGGAGAGTGAGCCCCATGCGAGAGTTCCGGCGCTGATTTGTTGGATTACGCCCATCTCTGACCCAAGATCGGGATCGACTCTGATCGGATTTCCCCGCGACGCTTCATTCGGTCGCTTCGCGCCGCCTTTCGGGCACTTCATCGCAATCCGATGGCAGTTGCGACCGGGCATGGCAATCATGCGGACTCCACTGACCCCGTCGAGGAGATCCGCCATGCGCATCGTTTTCCGCCCGATCCTGCTGCTGGCCTCGGGCCTGCTGCTGTCCTTCCAGCTCATGGCCGCCGAGGCCGGCTGGCGACAGCTGCGCATTCCAGGCGCGACACCCGACGCCGCGCCGACCGTGGTCGCGCTCTACTACCCGACGCAGGCGACCGCGCGCACGACGGCCATGGGTCCGTTCACGGTCCAGGCGGCCATCCAGGCGCCGCCCGAGGACAAATTCAAGGGGCTGATCCTGCTGAGCCACGGCATCGGCGGCACCGAACTGGGCCACAGCAGCCTCGCCGAGGCGCTCGCGCGGGACGGCTACATGGTCGCGGCCCTCCGCCACCCCGGTGACAACTGGCAGGACCAGTCGCTGCTGCAGCAAGGCGCCAGCGTCTACTTCACCGAACGGCCGCGGCAGGTGTCGCGCGTGATCGACGCATTGCTGCAAGACCCGCAGTGGAAGGATCGGATCGCCAGCGATGCTCAAGGCTTTCGCATCGGCGCGGTGGGTCATTCGGCCGGCGGGTACACCGTGCTGGCGCTGGCGGGTGGGCAGGCCGACCTGTCGCGCATCCGCGCGCATTGCGAGGCCGAGCGCGCTGCGGACCCGATCTTCTGCGGCGTGAACCGGAATGCGCCATCGACGGCCACCAGCCCGCCTGCGGCGGCGGTCCTGCCTTCGTTGCGCGACCCCAGGGTGCGTGCGATCGTGTTGCTGGCACCTGCCAGCGTGCTCTTCACCGCGTCTTCGCTCGCGGAAATCCGGGTCCCCACGCTGATCTACGAGGCGGAGCAGGACCGCTTCTTGGTCCCGCGCTTCCACGCCGAATGGATCGCGCAGAACATGCCCACGGCCCAGCTCCTTCGCATCCCCAACGCCTGGCACTTCGCATTCATGGACACGCCAAGCACCGCCATCCCGACCGACGACGGCGACATCAGAAGCGACCCACCGGGCTTCGACCGAAAGGCTTTGCTCGCGCGCCTCGGCCGCGAGGTGCCGGCCTTCTTCGACAAGGCATTGCCGGGACAATGAAAAAAGCCACGCTGCAGAACAGCGTGGCTTTTGTCTTTCTTGAACCGCGGCGGATCGATCAGTGCTGCAGGATCTTGTTGAGGAAATCCTTCGTGCGCGGCTGGCGGTTCTCAGGATGATTGAAGAACTCGTCCTTAGGGCAGTCTTCGAGGATCTTGCCGCCCACGTCGATGAAGATCACGCGGCTCGCGACCTTGCGGGCGAAGGCCATTTCGTGCGTGACCACCATCATGGTCATGCCTTCCTTGGCCAGGGCCACCATCACGTCGAGCACTTCGCCGACCATTTCGGGGTCGAGTGCCGAGGTGGGTTCGTCGAACAGCATCACGATCGGGTCCATCGACAGCGCACGGGCGATCGCCACGCGCTGCTGCTGGCCGCCCGAGAGCTGGCCCGGGAACTTGTCCTTGTGCGCCATCAGGCCCACGCGGTCGAGCATCTTGAGGCCGCGAGTCTTGGCTTCGTCGGGGCTGCGGCCCAGCACCTTGATCTGCGCGATCGTGAGGTTCTCGGTCACCGACAGGTGGGGGAACAGCTCGAAGTGCTGGAACACCATGCCGACCTTGGAGCGCAGCTTGGGCAGGTTGGTCTTGGGGTCGTGCAGCGGGATGCCGTTGACGGTGATCTCGCCCTTCTGGAAGGGTTCGAGCGCGTTCACGGTCTTGATGAGCGTGGACTTGCCGGAACCCGACGGGCCGCACACCACCACCACGTCGCCCTTGGAGATGTTCACCGAGCAGTCGTTGAGCACCTGCACCGGGCCATACCACTTGGAGACGTTCTTGATTTCGATCATTTTTTCGGACATTTCTTTCTCTCCGGTTCAGCCACTCAGCGAATGATGGCGATCTTCTTGTGGAGGCGCTTCACGAGCCACGACAAGGCATAACACATGACGAAGTACACGACGGCTGCGAGCAGGTACGCCTCGATCGGACGGCCGAAGTTCTTGCCGGCGGTCTCGAAGCCCTTGAGCATGTCGTAGGCACCGATGGCGTAGACCAGCGAGGTGTCCTGGAACAGGATGATGGTCTGCGTGAGCAGCACCGGCAGCATGTTGCGGAAGGCCTGCGGCAGCACGATCAGGCGCATGTTCTGGCCGTAGGTCATGCCGACCGCCTGGCCTGCATTCACCTGGCCGCGCGGGATCGACTGGATGCCCGCGCGCATGATCTCGCTGAAGTAGGCGGCCTCGAACGCGACGAAGGTGATCACGGCCGAGATTTCGGAGCGGTAGTTGGAACCGACCGAGCCGAACAGCGCATAGAACGACGCCGGCACGAGCAGGAAGAACCACAGGATCACCATCACCAGCGGGATGCTGCGCATGCCGTTGACGTAGAGGGCGGCGGGCGCATCGAGCCACTTCTTGCCCGACAGCCGCATGAGCGCCAGGAGGGTGCCGAAGATCACGCCGCCGATCGTGGCCACGATCGTCAGCATGATGCTGAAGTAGAAGCCCTTGACGACGAAGTTGCTGATGACGTCCCAGTTGTAGAAGGACAGGTCGAGATTCATCATGTCAGTGTCCTCCGCCGCCGGCGCTGGCCGAGACGATGAAGCCCGGCACACGGGTCTTCTTCTCGATGAATGCCATGAGACGGTTGATGGCCAGGGCCGACACCACATAGCACGCCGTCACCGCGAGGTAGACTTCGATGCCGCGCGAGGTTTCTTCCTGCGCCTGCATGGCGAACATGGTGAGCTCGGCGACCGACACGGCGAACGCGACGGACGAGTTCTTGAAGATGTTCATCGTCTCGCTCGTGAGCGGCGGGATGATGATGCGGTAGGCCATGGGCAGGATCACGTAACGGTAGTACTGCGCGGTGGTGAAGCCCACCGCCATGCCCGCGTAGCGCTGCCCCTTGGGCAGCGCCTGGATGCCCGAGCGCACCTGCTCGGCGATGCGCGCCGAGGTGAAGAAGCCCAGCGCCAGCACCACCAGGATGAAGCTCGGCACGCCCTTCATTGCCGGGATCAGCGCGGGGATCACGTGATACCACAGGAAGATCTGCACCAGCAGCGGAATGTTGCGGAACAACTCCACCCATGCATTGCCGAAACGCACCAGCCACGGGCTGTCGGGCAGCGTGCGGATGATGCCGATCAGCGAGCCCAGCACCAGCGCCACGATCAGCGCCAGCAGCGCGACGGACACCGTCCAGCCCCAGGCCGAGAGCATCCATTGCAGGTAGCTCGGATATTCCCCCCCGGGGTCCTGCAGGAACACCTGCCAATCCCAGTTTCCCATTTCTTACTCCTTCACCGTCTTCGAAAAAAACCGTCCCTTGAAAAGAAACGCCCACCGCGAAAGGTGGGCGTCATTCACGCAGCGACGCGCGCTTATTCCTTGGTGACGTACTCTTCCGCGGGCTTGTCGTTCGGGTTGGCCCAGGCGTTCTTGGTGGCTTCGCCCAGCGGCAGGTTGATGACGACGTTGGCCGGGGGAATCGGCTTCAGGAACCACTTGTCATAGAGCTTGGCCAGCTCGCCCGACTTGGCCTGAGCCTTGATGCTGTCGTCCACGATCTTCTTGAAGGCGGGGTCGTCCTTGCGGATCATGATGCCGATGGGTTCGACGGCCAGCACGTCCGGCAGGATCTTGTAGTCCTTCGGCGACTTCGACTTGGCGGCCAGGGCAGCCAGGATCGAGCCGTCCATCACGAAGGCGTCGGCACGGCCGGTTTCGAGCAGCAGGAAGCTGTCGGAGTGGTCCTTGCCGTAGACCTCCTTGAAGGTCAGGTTCTCGGCACGCTTCTGCTTGCGCACGGTTTGCAGGGGCGTGGTGCCGGTGGTGGTGGCGACCGTCTTGTCCTTCAGGTCGGCCAGCGAGTTGATGCCTGAGTTGGCCTTGACGACGATCTTGGTTTCTTCGACGTAGGTGGTCACGCCGAAGGCCACGTCCTTCTGGCGGGTGGCGTTGTTGGTGGTCGAGCCGCACTCGATGTCCACGGTGCCGTTCTGCACGAGCGGAATGCGGTTCTGCGAGGTCACGGGCTGGAACTTGACTTCGAGCTTCTTGCCGGCGGCCTTCTCGAGGTCCTTGATGATGTTGGCGCAGACATCGTAGTGGAAGCCGGTGTACTGGCCGTTGCCCAGCGTGTACGACAGGCCGGAAGATTCACGCACGCCTTCGGTGATGGTGCCCGAGGCCTTGATCTTGGCCAGGGTGTCATTGGCCTGAGCGAAGGCGCCGCCAGTGGCGAGCGCCGCGATTGCCAATGCCATTACTTGTTTTTTCATACAGAAAACTCCTGAGGGTGACTGAAACAGATACAACGAAATTCTAGACATTCGCATTTTGCGGGATACCCGGACCAACCCGGTGCATTCGAGCGAACGTTGCACCGGCCGTGCGCATTGCGGCGCCAGCCTGGTGCGATCCTGCCTCCTGGCATTGTCCGACTTTCACTAAGCAGCCTTTGTGCCCGAAGGCTCGGCAGCGGCGGGAACCGGTGCGGCCGACAGGCGCACCGGCTGGGTCAGGTTCTCGGGCACGAGCAGCGCTTCCATCTCGGCGCGGGTCATGATGCCGAGCGATTCGGCCACCAGGTCGATCGGCCCGCCGGTGGCCAGCGCCGTCTTGGCGATGAGCGCGGCCTTCTCGTAGCCGATCAGCGGATTGAGCGCGGTGACCAGCGTGACCGACTCGCGCACCCGCTTGGCCAGGAACTCCCGGTTCGCCTCGATGCCCTCGACGCAGTTGTGCTGCAGCGTGTGGCAGGCGTTGCTCAGGTGCTTGATGCTCTTGAACAGGCTCCAGCCCATGATCGGCTCGAAGGCGTTGAGCTGCAGCTGGCCGGCTTCGGACGCCAGGGTCACGGTGATGTCGTTGCCGATGACCTCGAAGGCCACCTGGTTCATGACCTCCGGAATCACCGGGTTGACCTTGCCCGGCATGATCGACGAGCCGGCCTGCCGCGCGGGCAGCCGGATCTCGCCGAAGCCGGCCTGCGGGCCGCTGGAGAGCAGGCGCAGATCGTTGCAGGTCTTGCTGAGCTTGGTGGCCACGCGCTTCAAGACGCCCGACAGCTGCACGAAGGCGCCGGTGTCCTGCGTGGCTTCGATCAGGTTGGCGGCCTGCTTGAGCGGCACGCCGGTCTGTTCGGCCAGGTACTGGCAGGCGAGGTTGGCATAGCCGTGCGGCGCGTTGATGCCGGTGCCGATGGCGGTGGCGCCGAGGTTGATTTCCTCGATCAGCGCGCGCGCTTCGCCGAGGCGGGCCTCGTCCTCCCCGATCATGATCGCGTAGGTCAGGAACTCCTGGCCCAGCGTCATCGGCACCGCGTCCTGCAACTGGGTGCGGCCGATCTTGAGGATGTCCTTGAACTCGAGCGCCTTGGCCTCGAAGCTGCGGCGCAGCGAGGCCATGGATTCGAGCAGCTTGGCGATGGCGAACCACAGCGCCAGGCGCACCGCCGTGGGGTACACGTCGTTGGTGCTCTGCGAGGCGTTGACGTGGTCGTTGGGGTGCAGCACGTCGTAGCGCGCCTTCTCGTGGCCCAGCTTCTCGAGCGCGAGGTTGCAGATCACCTCGTTGGCGTTCATGTTGGTCGAGGTGCCGGCACCGCCCTGGATCACGTCGACCACGAACTCGTCGAGCAGCTTGCCGTCGATGAGGTCGTCGCAGGCCAGGATGATCGCGGCGGCGCGGTCGCGGTCGATGGCGCCGAGGTCGGCATTGGCGCGGGTGGCCGCCTTCTTCACATAGGCCAGCGCGCGAACGAGGTCCGGCATGGCCGAGACGCGGGTGCCGGAGATCGCGAAGTTCTCGACGGCGCGCGCCGTGTGCACGCCCCAGTAGGCGAGCGCAGGAATCTGCTTTTCGCCGAGGAAGTCGTGTTCGGTCCTGAAATGGGTGCTCATACCGGTTCCTCGGCTAAAAAAAAGCACGCGGATGGCGCGTGCCGGAAATGTTGCTGTGACAGCGGCGAAAAAACTGCCGCGACTGTAGTACCGCCGTGCTCATGGCGCCAATGCTGTTTGCGGGGGGCCCCATGCGCGGCATTTATAGATTGTGCGGTGCACAAATCCGGTGTCAACGGGCCGGCTGGGTGCCGACGAGGTACGACCACAGCGCGTCGGCCGTGCGTTTGGGCTGGATGCCCTCGGACGCAGCGGCCTTGGCGGACCGGCCGTTTCCGGTCTTCACCGGGGCCGGCGCGCTCGGCCGCTCGCGGTAGGCGCGGATTTCCATCGTCGCCTCGAGGCTGTCGATCTCGGGCGGCAGCGCGCTCACCAGCTTGCGGGCCTTGATCTCCTTGCGCACCGCGCTCTGCGGCAGGAAGGCGATGCCGTGGCCTTCGAGCGCCATCACCTTCAGGCCTTCGGCCATGTCGGTTTCATAGACGCGGTCGAGGTGGATGGCGGTGCCGGACTCCTTCAGCAGCTGGTCGACCACCCGGCCCAGGTAGGCGCCGGGCGCATAACCCAGGTAGGGCAGCGGCTGGCCCGGGCGGCCCGGCAGCCGGTAGCGCGGCGCGCCCTCGGCATCGGCCTTGACCCAGGGGGCCACGGTTTCCTCGCCCAGGCTGACCATCTCGTACTTGTTGGCATCGAGCTGCAGCGGCTGCGAGGGGTGGTGGTAGGCGATCAGCAGGTCGCAGCTGCCTTCGACCAGGCGCAGCACGGCGTCGTGCACGTTGAGCGCAATGAGCCGGCTCTTGATCGGCCCGAAGTGCTCGCGCAGGCTGGTCACCCAGGACGGGAAGAAGGTGAAGGCCAGCGTGTGCGGCACCGCGATCTCGATCACGTCCTGCCCGGCGGCCGAGTGGCCGCGCAGCATGGCGCGGGTGCTCTGCAGCGACTGCAGCATCTCGATGGCCTGGCTGTAGAGCGTCTGGCCCGCGGGCGTGAGCCGCGTGGGGTAGGAGCTGCGGTCGACCAGGTCGGTGCCGGCCCAGCCCTCGAGCGCCTGGATGCGCCGCGAGAACGCCGGCTGGGTGACATGCCTCAGCTGGGCCGAGCGGCTGAAGCTGCGGGTCTCCGCCAAACTGATGAAGTCTTCTAGCCACTTTGTTTCCATACGCGGCAATTATGTCCGCCCCCCGGCTTTTCACTCCGCTTCGCTGCGTGTAATTCGCCACCCCCCAAGGGGGAGGCGCGGCCGCCTTGGGGCGGCCCGGCGGCGGCCTCTGGCACATACTGGAAGCCCCGTTCAACCAGCATTCGCCATGCCTTCAGCCGACCTGCTCGACCTCAGCGCCACCGAACTCTCGCGCCGCATCGCGGCCCGCAGCGTCTCCTGCCTTGAACTGATGCGGGCCTCGCTGGCCCGCATCGAGGCGCTCAACCCTCGGTTCAACGCCATCGTGTCGCTGCGAGAACCGGCGCAACTGCTGGCCGAAGCGGGCGAGCGCGATGCCGAACTGGCGCGCGGCGAACGGCGCGGCTGGATGCATGGCTTTCCGCTCGCGGTGAAAGACCTGAGCCACGCCGCCGGCCTGCCGACCTCGATGGGCTCGCCGCTGTCGCCGCGCTCGCCGGCGCGCACCGACAGCCTGCATGTCGCGCGCATGCGCGCGGCCGGCGCCATCGTCGTCGGCAAGACCAACACGCCCGAGTTCGGGCTCGGCTCGCACACCTACAACACGGTGTTCGGCATCACCCGCAACGCCTACGCGCCCGAGCGCAGCGCGGGCGGCAGCAGCGGCGGCGCCGCCGTGGCGCTCGCACTGGGCATGCTGCCGGTGGCCGACGGCAGCGACATGATGGGGTCGCTGCGCAACCCGGCGGCCTTCAACAACGTGATCGGCATGCGGCCTTCGCGCGGCCGCGTGCCCGGCGATCCCGAGCTGGAGCTGTTCTTCCAGCAACTGGGCACCGAAGGCCCGATGGCCCGCACGGTGGAAGACACGGCGCGGCTGCTCGCGGTGCAGTCGGGTTTCGACGCGCGCGTGCCGCTGTCGTCGCCGCACGCCCTGCCCTCGCCCGACACGCTGCAGCTCGACGGCGACGGCAAGGGCCTGCGCATCGGCTGGCTCGGCAGCATCTGGCCCGCGCTGCCGCTCGCACCCGGCATCCGCGAGCTCGGCGAACGCGCGCTCGACACCTTCCGCGCCATCGGCTGCGAGGTCGAGCCCTGCACGCTCGACGTGCCGCGCGAGCACAACTGGAGCGCCTGGCTGCGGCTGCGCCAGCTGCTGGTCGGCGGCAAGCTCGGCGCCTACCTGAGCGACCCGAAGCTGTTCGCGCAGCTGAAGCCCGAGGCGCAGTGGGAAATCGAACAGAGCCGGCATCTCGATGCGGCCTCGCTGTACCAGGCCTCGCTCTACCGCTCGAACGTGTACCGCGCGTTCCTCAAGCTGTTCGAGCGCTTCGACTTCGTCGTGGCGCCGACCGCGCAGGTGTTCCCGTTCGACGCCGAACTGCACTGGCCGGCCGAGGTGGACGGCGTGAAGAGCGACACGTACCACCGCTGGATGGAGATCGTCACGCCGTTCACGCTGGCGGGCCTGCCGACGCTGAATGTGCGGGCCGGGTTCGGGGAAGGCGGGCTGCCGATGGGGCTGCAGCTGGCCGGGCCGATCCACTCGGATCTCGACGTGCTGCGGCTCGGGCACGCCTATGACCAGGCCTGCGGATGGGGCGCTCATCGCCCCACGGTTTTGGCTTGACTCCCTCCCCTTCCGGGGGAGGGTTGGGGTGGGGGCACGCGGCGCATCCATCGAGCGCCCTGCCTGCCCCCATCCCAACCTTCCCCCAGAGGGGGAAGGCGCAAAACCTCAGATCGGGGACACGACGCCGCGCCCCGCGAAGTGCCCTTCGGCATTCGCGAGGAAGCGATCCACCGACGCCTGCGTCGCCTCGGGCGACCAGCCCGCCATGTGCGGCGTCAGCAGCACGTTGTCGAGGCCGACCAGCGGCTCGGGACGCTTGGGTTCGCTCTCGTAGACATCGATGCCCGCACCGGCGATGCGGTTCTCGCGCAGCGCCGCGGCCAGCGCCTCGGTATCGACCACGCTGCCGCGGCCGATGCTGACCAGGTAGCCCTGCGGCCCGAGCGCGTCGAGCACTTCGGCATTGACGAGGTGGCGCGTGGCCGGGCCGCCCGGCGCGGCCAGCACCAGGAAGTCGGCCCAGGTGGCGAGCGACTTCAGGTCGTCGAAGTAGCGGTGCGCCGCGCCTTCGCGCGGCTTGCGGTTGTGATAGCCGATCTCCAGGTCGAAGGCCGCCGCGCGTCTGGCGATCTTCTGCCCGATGGTGCCGAGCCCGAGGATGCCGAGCTTCTTGCCCGAGACGTTCGCCGGCTGAGGAATGGCCTCGCGCCACACCCCCTCGCGGCACAGCCGGTCGAGCTTGCGGAACTCGCGCACGATGCTGATGAGCATGCCGAAGGCGTGGTCCGCCACGCAATCGTCGTTGGTGCCCGCGCCGTTGGCCGTGACGATGCCGCGCGCACGCGTCACTTCGAGCGGCACGCCTTCGTAGCCCGCGCCCATGCAGCAGATCAGCTCGACGGCCGGCATGGCGGCGATCTCCTCGGGGGTGATGCCGATCACGCCGATGGTCAGCACCGCGCGAAATTTCTTGCCGTGCTGGGCGATCGCGATGGCACGCTCGGCGGCGCCGAAGGCGTAGGTCACGTCATAGACCTCGGCAATCTGGGCCCGGTGGGCGCTCGAGAGGCTGTTGAGCACCAGCAGGGGAATCTTGGTCGACACGTGGGAACTCCTGGATCGATGAAGGAATGAATGCTCGGCCCCAATCTCTCTGTTTTCGAGAAACACCGCGGAACCGGCTTTGCCGGGCCGCCGATGTTGCCCCCGGCAGGGGGTTGGCGAAGCGACACGAAGTGCGCGGAGCCTGGGGGCGAGCTTAGAGCATCGGCACGGCTTCGCTCTTCTGCAAAGCCCACATCTGTGCATAGCGGCCCTGTTTCGCAAGCAGCTCGGCATGCGTGCCGCGCTCGACGATCACGCCCGACTCCAGCACCAGGATCTCGTGCGCGTCGACCACCGTCGACAGGCGGTGCGCGATGACCAGCGTGGTCTTGTCCTGCGCCGCGCTCTTGAGCTCCGATTGAATGGCACGCTCGTTGGCCGAATCGAGCGCCGAGGTGGCCTCGTCGAAGATCACGATCGGCGGGTTCTTCAGCAGCGTGCGCGCGATGGCCACGCGCTGCTTCTCTCCGCCCGACAGCTTGAGGCCGCGCTCGCCCACGGTGGTCTCGTAGCCCTTGGGCGTGGCCGCGATGAAGTCGTGGATGCGCGCGGCCTTCGCGGCGCCTTCCACCTCTTCGCGGGTCGCGCCCGGACGGCCGTAGGCGATGTTGTATTCGACCGTGTCGTTGAACAGCACCGTGTCCTGCGGCACGATGCCGATGGCGCGGCGCACGCTGGACTGCTGCACTTCGCGGATGTCTTCGCCGCCGATGGTGATTCGGCCCTGCTGCACGTCGTAGAAGCGGTACAGCAGCCGCGCCAGCGTGGACTTGCCCGAGCCCGAGGGGCCGACCACCGCCACCGTCTTGCCGGCCGGGATCTCGAAGCTCACATGCTTGAGGATGGGCCGCGCGGGCTCGTAGGCAAAGCTCACGTCCTCGAAGCGCACGGTGGCGTCGGTGCCTGCCAGGGGCTGCGCGCCCGGTGTATCGCGCACCTCGCGCTCCTTTTCCAACAGCACGAACATCTTGTCGAGATCGGTCAGGCTCTGCTTGATCTCGCGGTAGATCACGCCCAGGAAGTTGAGCGGAATGTAGAGCTGGATCATGAAGGCGTTGACCATCACCAGGTCGCCCAGCGTCATGCGCCCTTCCACCACGCCCGAGGTGGCGCGCCACAGCATCAGTACCAGGCTGATGGCGATCAGCAGCTGCTGCCCGGCGTTGAGCATGCTCAGCGTGCGCTGGCTCTTGATGGCCGCCTTGCGGTAGCGGTCGAGGCTGGCGTCGTAGCGCCTGGCCTCGAACTCCTCGTTGTTGAAGTACTTGACCGTTTCGTAGTTCAGGAGCGAATCGACCGCGCGGCTCTGCGCCATCGAGTCGAGCTCGTTCATGGTCTTGCGGAACTGGGTGCGCCACTCGGTCATCGTCACCGTGAAGGTGATGTAAAGCACCAGCGCCGCGCCCGTGATCCAGACGAACAGCGAATCGAACCTCACACCCAGGATCGTGAGCACCAGCGTCAGCTCGATCAGGGTGGGCACGATGCTGTAGAGCGACATCGAGATGAGCGAGTGCACGCCGCGCGTGCCGCGCTCGATGTCGCGCGTCATGCCGCCGGTCTGGCGCTCCAGGTGGAAGCGCAGGCTCAGCGAGTGCAGGTGGCCGAACACCTCCAGCGCGATCTGCCTGGCCGTGCCCTCGGTGGCCTTGGCGAAGATCAGCTCGCGCAGTTCGCCGAAGAGCGCGGTGGAGAACCGCAGCAACCCGTAGGCCAGCAGCAGCCCGATCGGCACGATCAGGAGCGCCTGGGCCATGTCCGGCTTGGGCGTCATCGTGTCGATCAGGTTCTTCAGCAGCACCGGCACGCCCACGTTGGCCACCTTGGCGCCCACCATGAACGTGAGCGCGGCGATCACCCGCCACTTGTATTGCCAGAGGTAGGGAAAGAGGCGGCGCAGCGTCGCCCAGTCGGAACGGTCGCTGCGCGCCGGCGGGTGGCCGGCGACGGTGGGGGGGGAAGGAAGGGCTTCGCCGCTGCGGCGCATGAGGGACAATCGTGGTTGCTTGTTTGTTGCAGATTGTGCCCATGTCCGATATTTCCAGCGCGGCGGCTGCCGCCACTCTCAAGAGCCTGCCCACCGACATGGAGCTGGTGCTCAAGGTCATCCCGATGCCGGCGGACTGCAATGCCAACGGCGACATCTTCGGCGGCTGGGTCATGGCCCAGTGCGACCTGGCCGGCTCGGTGATCCCGGCGCGCTACGCCAAGGGCCGCCAGGCCACGGTGGCGGTCAACGAATTCATCTTCAAGCAGCCGGTGCGGCTGGGCGACATCCTCTCGTTCTATTCGAAGCTGGTGCGCATCGGGCGCACCTCGGTCACGGTGACGGTCGAGGTGTTTGCCGAGCGCTTCCGGGCGCAGGGCGAGTACATCAAGGTGACGCAGGCCACCTTCACCTACGTGGCCATAGACGACAACGGCCGCCCCAGACCCATCGAACAGCAGCCCTGAACGGGCTCAGAGGGACGGGTCGCGCACCCGCTCGAAGCGCTCGAACTCGCGGTTGACCCAGCGCCCGTCGCGCCGCTCGGTGCGGCGGATGTAGACGGTCTGCACGATGTCCCGCGTATGGGCATCGATCTCGATCGGGCCGCGCGGGCTTTCGAACTTCAGGCCCCGGAAGGCGTCCACCAGCCGCTCTGCGCCCACGCCGCCGCGCGCGGCGGGCGAACTCATCGCGGCGTCGATGGCCGCCAGCGCATCATGGGCCGCGACCGCGAAGTAACCCGGCCGCAGGTGGCTGCCGTATTCGGTCTCGAAGGCGCCCGTGAAGCGGCGGTTGGCCGCGGATTCGTGGTCGAACGAGTAGTGATGGCTGGTCACGAGGCCGTCGGCCAGTTCGCCGATGCCTTCGAGGTAGTGGTCGTCGGTGGCGTCGCCGGTCGCGAGCAGGCGGATGCCGGTGTCGGCCATGCCGCGGTCGCGCCAGAACTTGAGAAAGCTCGTCGGCATCTGCCCCGAGGGCAGGAAGAAGAACACCGCCTGGGGCTTGAGCTCGCGCAGGCGCAGCATGTAGGCCGAATAGTCCAGCGTGGCGAGCGGTACGCGCAGCATCGCGCCAACCCGGCCGCCGCCGGCGGTGATGCCCGAGACGAAGGCGCTTTCCGCGTCGACACCCGAGGCATAGTCGGCCACCACGGTGCAGACGTTGCGCAGGCCTTGCTGCAGCGCCCAGTGCGCCAGTGGCAGCGTGACCTGGGCGATGGTGAACGACACCCGCACCGCATACGGACAGCGCGCCGTGATGCCCGAGGACGCCGCATTCATCACCAGCAGGGGCACCTTCGCCTGCGTGGCAACGGCGCCGACGGCATAGGCGTTGGAGCTGAAGTCCAGCCCTGCCAGCAGGTCCACCCGCTCGCTCTCCAGGAGATCCTGCGCCTGGCGGCGTGCCTGCTCGGGCGCACTGCCCGGCACGTCGCGGCGCAGCAATTCGACGGGCCGGCCCGCGATGTGATGGTTGTGGGCACCGAGCCAGACCGACATGCCGGCATCGAACTGGCGCCCGCCGCCCGCATAGGGACCGGACCAGGAGCCGATGAGCCCGATGCGCAAGGGACGCACGCGCGCCAAGGCCAGCGAGGGCACGGCCAGGGTGCCCGCGAGCAAGCCCAAAGTACGCCTGCGCGCAGGGCTGAATGCTACTTTTCCAGTAGCATCAATTGCCCGCTGGGTGGGCGTTTCAGGCGGCCTTGTCTCGAAAACTTGCACGGCGGACAGTGTACGCGTGCACTGTCCGGCGCGTGCCTCAGACCTTCGAGAAGTCGGGCTTGCGCTTCTCCATGAAGGCGCCGAAAGCCTCGCGCGCCGCGGGTTCGCGCAGCATGCGGCCGAAGCTCGCGCCCTCCTCGCCCATGCGCTCGAGCACGGCGGGCATCTGTGCCTTCTTCAGCAGGCGCTTGGTCTCGATCAGCGCGCTCAGCGGCTTGGCCGCGAGCTTGCGGGCCTGCGTCTGGGCGATGCCATTCGCCTCGGTCGGCGGCACCACGCGGTTGACCAGGCCCACTTCGAGCGCGGCCTCGGCCATGAAGGGCTCGCCCAGCAGCAGCGCCTCGGCCGCGCGGTGATAGCCCAGCATCTGCGGCACCAGCAGGCTCGACGCCGCTTCGGGGCACAGGCCCAGGTTCACGAAGGGCATCGAGAAGGCCGCGTTGTCGCCCGCGTAGACGAGATCGCAGTGGAACAGCATCGTGGTGCCAATGCCCACGGCCGGGCCGCAGACGGCGGCAACGATGGGCTTCGGGAAGGTCGCGATGCCGCGCAGGAAGCGGAACACCGGCGACGCTTCGCTGGCGGGCGGCGCATTGAGGAAGTCGCCGATGTCGTTGCCCGCGCTGAAGATTGTCGGGTCGCCCTGGATCAGCACGCAGCGCACCGCGGCTTCGCTCTCGGCCTGGGCCAGCGCATCGGCCATCTCGGCGTACATGCTGCTGGTGATCGAGTTCTTCTTGTCGACGCGGTTGAAAGTGATGGTCATCACACCGGCTTCGGTATGGACGAGGATGTCGCTCATGGGAATGGTCCTTGGATAAAACGGGGGATGGCGACGCGGTCAGGCGTCGAGGGCTTCGCGCACGAAATCAAGACGATCCTGGCCCCAGAACATCTGGTCGCCGACGAACATGGTCGGGGCGCCGAACACGCCGCGCGCCACGGCTTCCTGCGTGACGGCCTTCAGGCGGTCCTTGACCTCCTGCGTACCGGCCAGCGCGAGCAGAGCGGTGGCGTCGAAGCCTGCATTTTGCAGGACCGCGCCGACCGTTGCTGGATCGTTGAGGTTCTCCGGCTCGACCCACATCGCGTGGTAGACCGCATCGACGTACGCGCCGAAACGCGCCGGCTCCTTCATCTGGATGCCGGTGGCGCCGCGCATCAGGAGCAGCGTGTTGATCGGGAAATGCGGGTTGTGCACGAAGGGCACGCCGTAGCGCTTCGCAAAGCGCTGCAGGTCGATCGTCAGGTACGGGCCCTTGGCCTGGATCTCGACCGGCGAGTGGTTGCCGGTGGCCTGGAACACGCCGCCGAGCAGCATGGGCTTCCACACCAGCTCGGCGCCGGTGTCGGCGCATATGTGCGGCAGCTGCGTGGCGGCCAGGTAGGCGGCGGGGCTGCCGAAGTCGAAATAGAAGTCGACGGATTTCGTCACGGGTGCTGCCTCCTTCTCAGAACTTTTCGGACCAGGGCCGCAGGTCGAGCTCGTGCGTCCAGGCATCGCGCGGCTGCGAATGCAGCATCCAGTAGCTGTCCGCGATGTGATCCGGGTTCAGGATGCCGTCGCTCTCCTTCAGCGCATAGCGCTCGGGGAAATTGCTGCGGATGAACTCGGTGTCGATCGCGCCATCGACCACCACGTGCGCGACGTGAATGCCCTGCGGCCCGAGCTCGCGCGCCATCGACTGGGCCAGCGCCCGCAGCGCCATCTTCGCGCCCGAGAAGGCGCCGAAGCCGGCCGCGCCGCGCAGCGAGGCCGTCGCACCCGTGAAGATGATCGTGCCGCGATGCCCGCCCTTCGGCAGCTCGCGCGCCACCATCCGCCTGGCCACTTCGCGCCCGTTGAGAAAGCCCGAGAAGCAGGCCATCTCCCACACCTTGAAGTACTTGCGCGCGGTCTCCGTCAGGATGCTCTCGGGCACGTTGGCGCCGATGTTGAACACCATCACCTCGATCGGGCCGATGGTCGATTCGATCTGTTCGACGAGCGCGACCACTTCCTCTTCCTTGCGCGCATCGCAGGCGAAGGCATGGGCGCGGCCGCCATCGGCCTCGATCTGCGCGACCAGCGGCTGCAGCTTGTCGAGGCTGCGCCGCGTGACGCAGGTGGCATAGCCTTCGCGCGCGAAGCGGCGGGCAATGGCGCCACCGGTGGCGTCGCCGGCACCGACGATGAGTGCGGCTTTCTGCAGGGCGGTCATGTTCATTCCTTGTAGTAGACGATCTGGTTCGAGGTGGCGAGCAGCACGCCCTTCTCGCTCCACAGATGCGCCGCCTGGTCGAAGAAACCGTTGAAGAACTGCTGCCCCGCCGCGCGGCCCAGCAGGTAGCCCGTGCCGACCTCGGCCAATTGTTCCGGCCCGGCATGGAAGTAGGTGGTGATCGACACCGTGCCCGCCGGCACGTGCTTGGCGCGGCGCAGCCAGACGCGCGGATAGAACATGTCGCTCATCGCGGCGAGCGAAGCAAAGTCGAGCGGCCGCGCCTGCGCGTCGCGCAGCCAGATACGGGTTTCGCTGTGCTGCAGGCTGTCGTCCCACTTCGGGGGAATGCCGCCGCTGAACGGACGCATCTCGTACTGCTGGATCCAGGCCACGCCGGACGGGCCGATGCTCATGCGGTCGACCGTCTCGGGCTTCGGCGCCTCGGGCATCGGCATGTCGCTCTCGCCCCAGGTGTCGCGGCGCGTGGCCGTCAGCACGGTGGCCGTGGTCGTCATGTTCGGCGCGCCGCTGGCGCCGGCCTGCGTGATCTGCACCGTCCAGTGCTGCGTCGAGCGGTTGGTGCGCACGGCCGTGGCCTGGATGTCGAAGGCGCCGGCTTCGAGCGCCGCCGCGTAGTTGACGGTCAGCGCGATCGGCGTGCCGAGCACGTCGGGATGCTGCATCACCGACTGCAGCGCAAGGGCCGCGGTCGTGCCGCCGAACGGGCCGACCATGTTCCAGTAGTCGGGGCTGGTCATGCCGGTGAAGTGCCCCACGCGGATGTCGCTGTGGTGCAGTGCCAGGGCTTTGTCGAAGGGGTGTTGCGTGCTGCTCATGGTGATCGGCAGTGTGCCTCCGATGGATGGCGTCACGCAGTCGTGTGCGGGACGTTGGCTTGCTGCACCGCAGTAAGCGCGGCCAGCCGATGCAGCTTGTCGACCGTGCTCGGCCACAGGCTCTGGCTGAACTGTTCGCGGAAGAAGCCGAAGTGGCCGATGCGCCGCGCCTGCACGTCGGCCGGCGCGATGCGCTCCACCGCGCTCGGCGCCCCCGCGTAGAAGCTCACGAGGCTCTCGGTGCCGGCCAGGGTCATGAGTTCGTCGTCGGTGATCGACAGCGCGAGCACCGGGAAGCGCACGCGCCCGTAGCTGCACGCTGCAGCCTCGCCTTCGGCGCCGAGGCTGTAGCGCGGGTTCAGGCACCAGCGGCGCCATTGCAGGATCACGCCGCGCGGCAGGTCGCCGACCTTCTTGAGCCTTCGGCCCGGAAAGTAGCCGCACAGCCGCGTGACCAGCGGCACGAGCACGAACCAGAAATAGAGGATGCTGCGCTTGAGCTTCGGCGCGTTTTCGCGCCAATAGCCGCTGCCGGCCGCAATGCTGACGAGGCCGTCGACCTGCTCGGGGCGCTGCAGGAAACCCGGCAACTGCGCGCCGAGGCTGTGGCCCAGGAGATAGAGCGGCTGCGCGGGCAACGCGGCTTTCGCGGCATCGATCACCGCTTCATAGTCGCGCGCCCAGTCGAACAGGTCGGCCTTGAAGCCGCGCAGCGGTGCATTGCCGCGCGAGTCACCCGAGCCGCGGTAGTCGAAGGTCCAGACGCGCAGGCCCTGCCCGGAGAGCCACTGCGCGAAGGGTTCGTAGAACGACTGGCGAACGCCCATCGCGCCGCCGATCACGATGCTGGCGCGCGGCGCGCCGGCGGGCTCGTAGCGGCGCACCGCCAGTGGCCGCGCGCCGCCATCGACCGGAAGCTGCTGCTGTGTCTGCTGCATCACCTTGTCTCCTTCGTTGCGCCGACACTCGTCGCGGTGTCTGTCTTGCGCGTTGTCGATCAGACCCGCTCGAAGATCCCGGCGGCACCCTGGCCCATGCCCACGCACATCGTGACCATGCCGTACTTCAGGTTCTCGCGGCGCAGCGCGTGCACCACGGTCGCCGCGCGGATCGCCCCCGTCGCGCCGAGCGGGTGGCCCAGTGCGATCGCGCCGCCCATCGGATTGACCTTCGACGGATCGAGCCCCAGCGTGTTGATCACCGCGAGCGATTGCGCGGCGAAGGCTTCGTTGAGCTCGAACCAGTCGATGTCCTCGTGCTTGAGCCCCGCATAGCGCAGCGCGGCCGGAATGGCTTCGATCGGACCGATGCCCATGATGTGCGGCGGCACGCCCTTGCTCGCGAAGCTCACGAAGCGCGCGAGCGGCGTGAGGCCGTACTGCTTGACCGCCTTCTCGCTCGCCAGGATCAGCGCACCTGCGCCGTCCGAGGTCTGCGAGCTGTTGCCGGCCGTGACGGTGCCGCGCGCGGCGAACACGGTGCGCAGCTTGGCGAGGCCTTCGAGGCTGGTGTCGGGGCGCGCGCCTTCGTCGAGGTTCACGGTGCGGGTCTTCGCGATCGACTCGCCGGTCTCGAGGTTCGGCGTGCGGTCGGTCACTTCGATGGGGGTGATCTCGTCGGCGAACTTGCCGGCCTGCTGCGCGGCCAGTGCCTTCTGGTGCGAGGCGAGCGCGAACGCGTCCTGCGCCTCGCGGCTCACCTTCCACTGCTGCGCGACCTTCTCGGCCGTGAGGCCCATGCCGTAGGCGATGCCCACGTCGCCTTCGCGCTCGAAGATCGAGGGCGACAGCGAGGGCGAGTTGCCCATCATCGGCACCATGCTCATGCTTTCGACACCGGCCGCGATCATCACGTCGGCCTCGCCGACGCGAATGCGGTCCGCGGCCATCTGCACGGCGGAGAGGCCCGAAGCGCAGAAGCGGTTGACGGTGATGCCGCCGATGCTGGTGGGCAGGCCGGCCAGCACCGCGCCGATGCGCGCGACGTTCAGGCCCTGCTGCGATTCGGGAATCGCGCAGCCGCAGATGATGTCTTCGATCGCCTTGGGGTCGAGGCCCGGCACGGCGGCCAGCGCCGCCTTCAGCGTGGTCGCGAGCAGGTCGTCGGGACGGTAGTTGCGGAAGTAGCCGCGGTGCGACTTGCCGATGGGGGTGCGGGTGGCGGAGACGATGTAGGCGTCTTGGACTTGTTTCATGGATAGCTCCTGGATTTGGCTCCTTCCCCCTCTGGGGGAAGGTTGGGATGGGGGCAAGCGGCCGTCAATTCACCCAGTCGATTGACGATGGCCTGCAGCACCCCTTCAAAATTGACAAACGGATCGTTCGATCCGAAGCGCAGAACCTCGAACCCCTGTGCGCGCAGGAAGGTGTCGCGTTGCGCGTCGTAGCTCTGCTGTGCCAGATGCTGCGACCCATCGAGTTCGACGATCAGCTTTGGATCGAGGCACGCGAAATCGGCAATGTAGTTGCCCAGCGGATGCTGCCGACGGAACTTCACTCCCAGTTGTTCGCTGCGCAGGCCGCTCCAGAGCTTGCGCTCGGAGTCAGTCATCCCGCGCCGGAGAGCGCGAGCATTTTTTTGCGCGTTGGGAGTCGATTGGTTTTGCATCGGCTGCTGCCCCCATCCCGGCCTTCCCCCAAAGGGGGAAGGAGGAAGAGAAGGACTGCGTCAGTTCCGCACCGGCTTCCCCGTGCTCAGCATCCCCATGATTCGCTCCTGCGTCTTCGGATGCACGATCAGCGAGCAGAACGCCTTGCGTTCCAGCGTCATCAGGTATTCCTCGGTCACGAGCGAGCCCGCGTCCACGTCGCCGCCGGTCACCACATTGGCGATCAGGCTCGCGATGTGGAAGTCGTGCGCGCTGATGAAGCCGCCGTCGCGCATGTTCACCAGCTGGCCCTTGATGGTCGCGGCGCCGCTGCGGCCGGCCACCCGGAAGGTGCGGCGCAGCGGTGCGCGGTAGCCGGCGTCGGCCATCGCCTTGGCCTGCTGCAGCGCCACGTAGAGCAGCTCGTCCTTGTTCGGCACGATCACGTCGCTGTCCAGCAGATAGCCGAGCTTCTTCGAATCGAGCGCGCCGGTGCCGACCTTGGCCATGGCCGCGGCGGTGAAGCCTTCGGTCAGGAACGGCAGCAGGTCGGTGCCCGTCGACGCCGCCGCGTTCTCCGCAGCGCGGCGTGCGATGTAGGTCAGGCCGCCCGCGCCGGGGATCAGCCCCACGCCGACTTCGACCAGGCCGATGTAGCTTTCCATCGCCGCCACGCGCTTTGCCGAATGCACAGCCAGCTCGCAGCCGCCGCCCAGGGCCATGCCGCGCACGGCCGAAATGACCGGCACGCTGGCGTAGCGGATCTTGAGCATCACGTTCTGCAGCTCTTCTTCGGCACCTTCGACCGCGCCGATGCCCGCGACCACGAAGGCCGGCAGCATGGCCTGCAGGTCGGCGCCGACCGAGAACATCTCGTCGGGCGACCAGATCACCAGGCCCTTGTATTCGGCTTCGGCCAGCTCGACCGCGGCGCCCAGTGCCTCGGCCACATCGGGGCTGATGGCGTGCATCTTCGAATGGATGCTCGCGATGAGCACTTCGCCATCGAGCGTCCAGACGCGCACGTCGCCTTCGTCGCTGATCGTGGTGCCGGCGGTGTTGGCATCGGCCGCGTTCGCGCCGAGCACGCTCTCGGGGAACAGCTGGCGGTCATGCACCGGCAGCCTGCGTTGCGGCACGAACTTGTTCTGCGATGCGCTCCACGAGCCTTCGGGCGTGTGCACGCCACCCGCTTGCGCCACCGGGCCCTCGAACACCCACTTGGGCAGCGGTGCGCTGCTCAGCGCCTTGCCCGCGTCGATGTCTTCCTGCACCCACTTGGCGACCTGCGCCCAGCCGGCTTCCTGCCAGAGCTCGAACGGCCCCTGCTTCATGCCGAAGCCCCAGCGCATCGCGAAGTCGATGTCGCGCGCGCTCTCGGCGATGTCGCCCAGGTGCACCGCGGCATAGTGGAAACCGTCGCGCAGGATGGCCCAGAGGAACTGGCCCTGCGGCCCTTCGCTCTCGCGCAGCAGCTTCAGGCGCTCGCCCGCGGGCTTCTTGAGCATGCGGCCGTACACCTCGTCGGCCTTCGCGCCGGCAGGCACGTAGTCGCCGCTCTTCAGGTCGAAGCGCAGGATGTCGCGGCCGGCCTTCTTGAAGAACCCGGCCTTGGTCTTCTGGCCCAGGTTGCCCAGCTCGAGCAGCTTCGCGAGCACCGGCGGCGTCGCGAAGTTGGCATAGAACGGATCGGTCTCGGCGTCGAGGTTGTCCTGCAGCGTCTTCACGACATGGGCCATCGTGTCGAGGCCCACCACGTCGGCGGTGCGGAAGGTGCCCGAGCTCGCGCGGCCCAGCTTCTTGCCGGTGAGGTCGTCCACCACGTCGGGCGTGAGGCCGAACTTCTCGACTTCCTTCAGCGTGGCCAGCATGCCGGCGATGCCTACGCGGTTAGCGATGAAGTTGGGCGTGTCGTGTGCGCGCACCACGCCCTTGCCCAGCGTGCTGGTGACGAAGGCTTCGAGGTCGTCGAGCACCTGCGGCTGCGTGGTGGGCGTGTTGATCAGCTCCACCAGGAACATGTAGCGCGGCGGGTTGAAGAAGTGGATGCCGCAGAAGCGCGGCTTCAGTGCCTCGGGCAGCGCTTCGCTGAGCTTGGTGATCGACAGGCCCGAGGTGTTGGAGGCCAGGATCGCGTGCTTGGCAACGTGCGGCGCGATCTTCTTGTAGAGATCGAGCTTCCAGTCCATGCGCTCGGCGATGGCCTCGATGACGAGGTCGCACTCGGCGAGCTTGTCGAGGTTGTCGTCGTAGTTGGCCTGCTCGATCAGCACGGCGTCGGCCACGTCGCCGAGCGGCGCGGGCTTGAGCTTCTTGAGGTTGTCGATGGCGCGCGTGACGATGCCGTTCTTGGCCGCACCTTGGGCGACAGCTCCGGTCGCGTCCTTGGCCGCCAGGTCGAACAGCACGACAGGCACGCGCACGTTGACGAGGTGGGCCGCGATCTGCGCGCCCATCACGCCGGCGCCGAGCACGGCGACCTTCTTCACTTGAAATCGGGACATGTTGATTGGTATGTGTTGTGAGAGACCGTGCGCCGCTTACTGCACACGGTTCCAGGTTTGGGTGCGCCAGAAGGGGCCCAGGTAGCCGCGCACTTCGAGCTTCTTGCCGCCATCGACGGGCGTGAAGCTCGCGCGGTATTCCTTGCCGTTCTCGGGGTCGAGGATCTTTCCGCCTTCCCAGACGTCCTTGCCCTCGGCCTTCTTGCCGCCGCGGATGATCTCCAGGCCCGCGATGGGCTTGCCCTTGCGGTCGTCGCTGCATTCCTCGCAGACCGCATCGGCCTTGGTGTCCTTCTTCAACGACTTCTCGATGCGGCCGTTCAGCGCGCCGTTGGTCTCGGCGATGCGGATCTCGGCCTTGACCTCGCCGGTCTTGTCGTCGACGTTGCGCCACAGGCCCACCGGCGTGATGCCCGCGCCTTGCGCCATGGCGGAGGCGGCGGTGACGGTGAACAGGACGGCTGCAAGCGTTGCTTTCATGAGCGGTTCCAGGTTGAGTGTCGGTTGAGGAAGGACTCGCGGCTTCAGGCCAGTGCGGCGTCGGTGTCCATCAGCACCTTGCTGCCGGCGCGCGCGGTGCGCATCAGCGTCGCGGTCTCGGGGAACAGCTTGGCGAAGTAGAAGCGCGCGGTCTGCAGCTTGGCGACGTAGAACGGGTCGGTGTTGCCGGCCGCGATCTCGCGCAGCGCCACCTGCGCCATGCGGGCGAACAGGTAGCCGAACACGAAGTGGCCGGCCACGCGCAGGTAGTCCACCGCGGCGGCGCCCACTTCGTCGGGGTTCTGGAAGCCCTTGAAGCCGATCTCGGTCGTGAACTTGGTGAGCTGGTCGCCGAGGCCCGCGATCGGGTTGATGAACTCGGCCATCTTCTCGTTCACGCCTTCCTCTTCCACCAGCTTCGCGACCAGCTTGCCGAACTTCTTGAGCGACGCGCCGTTGTTGCCCAGCACCTTGCGGCCCAGCAGGTCCAGCGACTGGATGGTGTTGGTACCTTCATAGATCATGTTGATGCGGTTGTCGCGCACGAACTGCTCCATGCCCCATTCCTTGATGAAGCCGTGGCCGCCGAACACCTGCATGCACGCATTGGTCGCGATGTGGCCGTTGTCGGTGATGAAGGCCTTGACGATGGGCGTGAGCAGCGCGACCAGTTCGCCCGAGTCCTTGCGCACCTTCTCGTCGGGGTGGTTGTGTTCCTTGTCGAGCAGCAGCGTGCAGAAGATCTGCAGCGCGCGGCCGCCTTCGGCGTACGCCTTGGCGGTGAGCAGCATCTTGCGCACGTCGGGGTGCACGATGATCGGATCGGCTTCCTTGTCCTTGGCCTTCACGCCGGAGAGCGAGCGCATCTGCACGCGGTCCTTCGCGTAGGCCAGTGCGTTCTGGTAGGCCACTTCGGTCAGGCCGAGCGACTGGTTGCCCACGCCCAGGCGCGCGGCGTTCATCATCACGAACATCGCGGCCAGGCCCTTGTTGGGCTCGCCCACCAGCGTGCCGGTGGCGCCTTCGATCACGATCTGTGCGGTGGCGTTGCCGTGGATGCCCATCTTGTGCTCGAGGCCGGCGCAGAAGATCGGATTGCGCTCGCCGAGCGAGCCGTCGGCCTTGACCTTGAACTTCGGCACGACGAACAGGCTGATGCCCTTGCTGCCCTTCGGCGCATCGGGCAGGCGGGCCAGCACCAGGTGAATGATGTTGGCCGTCATGTCGTGCTCGCCGGCCGAGATGAAGATCTTGCTGCCGGTGATGCGGTAGGTGCCGTCGGCCTGCGGTTCGGCCTTGGTGCGCAGCAGGCCGAGGTCGGTGCCGCAGTGCGGCTCGGTCAGGCACATGGTGCCAGTCCATTCGCCGCTCGTGAGCTTGGGCAGGTAGGTCTTCTTCTGTTCGTCGGTGCCGTGGGCCGCCAGCGCTTCGTATGCACCGTGCGAGAGGCCGGGGTACATGGTCCAGGCCTGGTTCGCGCTGTTGAGCATTTCGAACAGGCACTGGTTCACCACGAAGGGCAGGCCCTGGCCGCCGAAGGCCGGGTCGCACGACAGCGCGGGCCAGCCGCCCTCGATGTACTTGGCATAGGCGTCCTTGAAGCCCTTGGGCGTCTTGACCTCGTGCGTGGTCTTGTCGAGCTTGCAGCCTTCTTCGTCGCCGCTGATGTTCAGGGGGAAGGTGACTTCGGCGGCGAACTTGCCGGCTTCTTCGATCACCGCGTTGATGGTGTCGGCGTCGGTCTCGGCATGGGCCGGCAGCGCCTTGAGTTCGTCGGCGACGTTGAGCACTTCGTGCAGCACGAACTGCATGTCACGCACGGGTGGGTTGTAGGTAGGCATCCGGAACTCTCCTGGTCGAAGCTAGATAAAAGAAAGAAAACGAAAACGGTGCCGCGCGCTCAGCGCACGGGCTTGAGGCGGCGGCCGGCCGGCGCCGCGGCAGCTTCGGCCGCCGGAGCATGGGGCGTCGCGCTGCGCGCAAGGATGTTGTCGAAGCCGACGTTGGCGCGGCCGATGGAGCCCGGCACCTGCAGGAAGCGGGCTTCGTAGTGCAGCGCGAGGATCAGGCCGTGGATTTCGAACGCGACCTGGCGCTCGTCGGCGTCGGCGCGCAGGTGGCCTTCGGCTTTCGATTGCACGATGGCGCGCAGCACGGCCGCCTGCCAGATGCTCACCGACTCGACCAGCGCATCGCGCACCGGACCGGGACGGTCGTCGAATTCGGAAGCGCCGCTGATGTAGATGCAGCCCGAGTCGATCTCGGTCGAGGTGCGCTTCATCCAGTTGGCGAACATGGCACGCAGGCGCGGCAGGCCGCGCGGCGCCTTGAGGGCAGGAAAAAATACCTCCTGCTCGAAGCGAGCGTGATACTCGCGCACCACGGAAATCTGCAGTTCCTCGCGCGAGCCGAAGTGGGCGAAGACGCCCGACTTGCTCATCTTGGTGATCTCGGCCACGGCGCCGATCGACAGCCCCTCGAGCCCGATCTGCGCAGCCAGCGCCAGCGCGGCGTCGACGATCACGGCCTTGGTCTGCTGGCCCTTCTGGGCGGCGCGGGCCGGCTTGGCGGGAACGGCATTGACAGGCATCGTGAAGCTCCGAATAAAACGAACGGTCGTTCTATTTTGAGGGAGCTTCCAACTTTTGACCTGCAAAGACCCTCGAGATCCGGTGGTTATACAGGCGGATCGACTGCGGCTGAAGGCTCACGGGCGACGGGCGACGGGCGACGGGCGACGGGCGACGGGACGACGGGACGACGGGACGACGGGACGACGGGACGACGGGACGACGGGACGACGGGACGACTGACGAATCAACTAGATCCGCGTCCGCAAAGTACTCGAGATCCCGCACCAAACCCCTGTCATGAAATTAAATTTTTATATTTTTCGCAACATTTTCGAGTGCCGCTGGCTTTCCAGTTCTAAGCTTGCTTAATTGAGTAACCTTGAAGTCAATCTTAGGCTCCAAGAGTTGCAAGAATTTACTGGAACGCAAAGTAGATTTATAAGTTCCGAATTCATTTCCATTGCCATAAGTATCTACGGCCTGCAAATAATATATCTCAACAGCAATATCTACTATTTTTGACAACGCATTTTTAAATGCCTGCGAGTCAATCCGCTCAACCGTAATTTGCGGGGAATTCAAGTCAGAAAATCTCTCGATAATTTTTCGCGCGACAAAAATTATCCAGAACGTTGAGGTGACCGCCAAAAGCCCTGCCGATTGAGACTTCTTTCCCAGCGCCTCCAATTGCTCAATTCTCTTTTCTTCGCAAATATTACCCAACTGCCATGCAAGCAAAATATTTGCAGCCGATATTTGCGGAAAGAAAAGCTGAGAATAAGGCTGATCGAAGAGTTCGGCTTTATTGTCAATTGCCTGAATGAGAAATTGATTCTGCTGAGCAGCAAGATACTGCGCAAGTCGATCCAATTCTATAATTTTTGATGAATCACGTTTTCTACGGCTTCCAGATTGCTTTGGCGCGTAATTTATCCTCAATGCCTCAAACTCTCTTCTCAATCTTTCTTGCACACTATCGACTGCCCGAACTGTCCAAATTTTAATTGCATTCTGAGAATTGTTAAATCTGACTACATCATTCTTCACCGCATCTTTTGCCGCAATAACTCTCAAAAGCACTTTGCAATCTTTGCTAGCTTCAGCTTCCGTAAGTGCACTAGTGGTTTGACAGCCATTGACAATGCTAAACCTCTTAAGAACGAGCGTGTTTTCCTCACTTTTATGAGGAGATGCAGTATCCGCAATTATAGAAACGCCGTTATTTAACGCCCAAAACAATCCAGGCGTCTGTTTGGCAGTTTTTATTATTTGCTCATTAATTCCGCCTTTTCGGCTACCCAAGAACAATCTAACATTTCCCGCGAAGAGTTGATTGGTATACGTATTGTTTAATCGAATTAACTCAGAAGCCGAGACATTCCCAATCCATGCCCGCCCATATTCACCACTATCATTTATATATTGCCCAGAAAATTTGAGCGTATCCTCAGCAATTCCTTGCTCAGATTCAATCAACCCTTTGTATTGAGACAAAATATCCTGCTGCCCCAAATAGGAAAACTGAAACCCTGAAAAGGTCTTAGAAATACCCGTGTGAGATACAGACTTTGCAATTGCCGAATTCTTCAAACCAAGACTAACAAGACAAAAAGCAACCGAGTAATCAGGATATTCTGATTTCACGGTTTCAATTTGATCTGCCAATTCATTTTTTCCAATATCCGACAAGCCCTTAGTGTTTTCAAAAAATGGAATTGCAGCCAAAACATCGCTCCACTTCCCCTTCGGGGTTTGCTTCAAATGATTGTCACCACAATGACCTTGTAGAACGTAAATAGTTTTCGTGGAATCATCCGCAAAGACGAGATCAATTCCATTGTCGTTTCCACCGTCCATTGCGGCAGAGCTTAGTGCCTCATCCTCATCTAAATCATGAAAGTTAATGGCATACCAAGCAGTAAAAGCCTTATGAAGGGAAATCCCTGCTCGCTTAGAGAGCTCATCTATCGAGGACAAGATATCGTTAATCATGATTTTGAAATGACGAAAGCCGAGTTGAAAATAAGCGCTCCCAGTAGACTGAGGCCGAAGGGTTCTCAATCACGGAAGAAATGATAGATGCAGTTCTAGTGTAGTTGCGAGTACACCTCAGACTATCTCACCACTTCTTGATCTGCCCCAGAAGAAAAACCCACATTACGCAAAAAAGCCTGCTCGATTGAAAGCAGGCTATTTATTCGAGCCGCGAGTTGGATAGTTAGCACTAATTTAGCGGAGCGGCACCACCAATGCTGGATTCGATCTATTTTTCACTGGTCAGAACTCCTGCGACACGGGCCGCAACACCACTTCGTTGATGTCCACGTTCGCCGGTTGCTCCACGGCATAGACCACCGCGCGCGCCACCGAATCCGCGGGGATCTGGTTGGCGTCGTAGAACGCCTGCACGCCGGCCGCGCTCTCGGCGTCGCTGCTGCCGAACTTCAGCTCCGACTCGACTGCACCGGGCGACACGATGGTCACGCGCACGCCGCTGTTGCCCATTTCCACGCGCAGCCCTTCGGAAATGGCCCGCACCGCATGCTTGGTCGCGCTGTAGACCGTGCCGATCGGCGTGAACACCTTCAGCCCCGCGATGGACGCGACGTTGACGATGTGGCCGCTGCCCTGCGCCTGCATGCGCGGCAGCACGGCGGCGATGCCGTAGAGCACGCCCTTGATGTTGACGTCGATGGTGCGGTCCCATTCGTCGACCTTGAGCTTTTCGAGCGGCGACAGCGGCATCACGCCCGCGTTGTTGACCAGCACGTCGATGCGGCCGAAGGCGTCGACCGTCGCGGCCGCGAGCTTGTCGAGATCGGCGCGCCTGGCCACGTCGGTGGCGACGGCGATGGCCTCGCCGCCGGCTTCGCGGATTTCCGCGACCACCTTGTCGAGCCGGTCGGTGCGGCGTGCCGCGAGCACCACCTTGGCGCCGCGTGCGGCCAGGTGACGCGCGGTGGATTCGCCGAGCCCGCTGCTCGCGCCGGTGACGATGGCGACCTTGCCCTTGATGTTGTCTTGAATGGATGTCATGGGAAATTCCTTTGGCGATGGGTTGAAGAAGTGCATGCAGTGTGGAAAATCCGCGCATTCCCGTAAATGAAACTCTGGCGACTTCAGAATTCCCCGAAAAGGAACACACATGTCCAACCGTCTCGAAGCCCTGCGTGTGTTCTGCACCGCCGCCGGCGCCGCCAACTTCCGTGATGCGGCGGTCAAGCTGTCGGTGTCGCCCCAGGTCGTGACGCGCGCGGTGCGCGAGCTGGAAGAGGAGCTGGGCGAGCCGCTGTTCCACCGCAGCACGCGCGGCGTGCAGCTCACCGACTTCGGCCGGCAGCTGGCAGAGCGTGCGCGCCCGGCCGTGAGCGGCGTCGACGAGCTCTTCCACCGCACCGACCGCCGCGCGCTCTCGCAGCACGCCGGCACCGTGCGGGTCACCGCGCCGGGCATCTTCGGACGGCGCTTCATCCCGCAGGCGCTGGCGCCGATGCTGGCCGCGCATCCCGGCCTCACGCTGGACCTGCGCGTGGCGGAAGAGCACACCGACGTGGTCGATCAGCAGATCGACATCGGCGTGCGCGTGGGTCCGCTGCGCGATTCGCGCTTCGTCGCCCGGCCGGTGGGCAAGATGCCGCTGCGCGTGGTGGCCGCGCCGGCGCTCATTGCGCGCACGGGCGTGCCGAAGAATCTCGACGCGCTGGCGGCGATGCCGCTCACCTCGCTCATCAACCGCAAGTCGCGGCGCCCCTGGCCCTGGGTCTTCAGCAAGTCACGACAGGTGCCGGTGCCCTCGCCCGCCTTCGTGACGGACGACTTCGACGCTGAATGCGCAGCCGTGCTCGCGGGGCTGGGCTTTGGGCAACTCATCGCGCCGCTGGTCGAACCCTGGCTGGCGTCGGGCGCACTGGTGCCGGTGCTCGAGGCCGAGGCGCCCGAGGCGTGGCCGATCTATGTCTATCGCGCGCAGCGCGCGCCGGTGCCGGCACGCGTGCGGCTGGTGTACGACGAGTTGATCCGGGTGCTGCGCTAGGATGAAACTCCCCCCAGGCTTCGCGCACTTCGTGTCGCTTCGCCAACCCCCTCGCCGGGGGCGACACCAGCGGCCCGGCGAAGCCGGTTCCGCGGTGTCCCGTGAACGGGCCGCACCGGTTTCATTGGCCCCGGGTGACGCGCAGCGCAATGGAAAACTGAAAAGAAACGCTATTGCAGGCGATGTGCCCGCTGCCACGCGCCGGGCGTGAAGCCGAACTGGCGCGCGAAGATCCTCGTCATGTGGCTCTGGTCCGCGAAGCCGCTGTCGGCGGCAGCCTGTGCCAGGCCGGCCCCGTGGCGGATGAGCTTTCGTGCAAGTTCGGCCCGCTGCAGCACGAGCCATGCATGGGGCGGCACGCCGTAGACCTTCTCGAAGCGGCGCAGCAGCTGGTACTTGCTCAGGCCGGTCATCGCCGCCATGTCGGACAGCGTGGGCGGGTCGAGCAGGTCGTCCGCGAGCCGCTCGCGCACCCGCCGCACGTCGCCCGGGGCCTCGCGGAACGGCGAGGTGGTGGCATGGCCGTCGAGCAGCAGGCCGCACACCTCGACCAGCGATTCCTCGCAGGCCAGGGCCTCGACGTTGTTCGCACCCGCTGCGGCCTGCCAGGCATCGAGCCGGGTGAACAGGCGCCGCAGCGCGTCGCTCAGCCGCGCGTCCCGGATGACGGGCCGCGTGAACGCCACCTCGGCGTCCGCATCGCCCTTCATGCCGGCGATCACGGCGGGGTCCAGGTACACCATGCGCCAGCGGCGCGAAGGGCCGCCGAGCGGACGCCCGTCATGCACTTCGCCGGGATTGGTGGTGATGAGGTCGCCGGCATAGGCATCGACCTTGCCGCGTCCGCTGGCCGAGCTTTGGGCACCGTGCGCCAGCAGGCCCAGCCCGTAGGTGGCATGCCAATGCCGGCCGTAGTGGCGGGCGCTTTCGATCGCCGTGCCGTGGACGCCGTCCCACGGCGATGCGAAGACCTGGCTGCGATGGTCGGGAGGCGGCTTCATGGCGGGATGATCGCAGACCCGCCTGCGCCCCTCAGTGCGTGCCGGCTTTCACGAGGTCGCGGATCTTTTCGTAGTCGCCCGGCCGCGCCTGCAGCTCGGCCGGCGACACGGTCTTCAGCGCCACCTCGACGAAGGCCTGCCGGTCGGGCCGGATCACCTTGATGCTGGTCTCGCCGAGCTTGCCTTCGGCCACCAGCTCGCGCGCGATGATCTGCACGCTGGCCCAGATGGCGTCCTTGCGGATGATGTCGTTCACGATGACCCTGTCGCCCGCGCCGAGGCGCTGCAGCGCGCCGGGCGAGATCACGATGCCGAGCATGTCGTACATGTGGCCGGTGAGCGTCACGCTCTTCTGCACTTCGTAGAACTTCTTGGCAAGGATGGTCGGCAGCGGGTTTTCCTGCGCGTCGATCTCGCCGTTCCTGAGCGCGTCGTACACCTTGGCGAACGGCATCGGCGTGGCGGCGGCGCCCATGCTCTTCGCGAAGAGCTTGTAGCTGGGCGCATCGGGCACGCGCAGCTTCAGGCCCTGCATGTCCTTCGGCGCATGGATCGGCCTGTTCGAGGTGACATGCCGCGCGCCGTAGTAGACGGCCGCCATCAGGTGGTTGCGGCTCTGCGCCTCATAGCCCTTGCGCAGTTCGTCGAACACCGGGCTGACGAGGAAGCGCCGCACATGGTCGGGGTCGGAAAACAGGAAGGGAAAGCCCACCACGCCCAGCGGCGCATAGTCCCGCGAGAGCACGTTGAGGCCGATGTAGGCGATGTCGATCTCGCCCGACGCCAGCTTCTTGCTGTAGTCGGCCTCGCCGCCGAGCGCGCTGGCCGGATAGAGCTGGATCTCGACGCGGCCCGCGGTGGCCGCCTTGATCTTCTGCGCCATCGCCTCGGCCTGCGTATGGAACGGCTCGCCGGTTTCGTAGCCGTGCGCCCATCTGAGGGTGATGGGCTGCTGGGCCTGCGCGGATGCGCCCGCGGCCAGGCCGACGCCCAGCAGGAGCGCCGTGAAAAACTGTCTCATTGATTGTCCCCACCACTGTGATCGAATTCTTCTTCTGGAGGGCCGCGGCGCCCCTCCGTGGCGGGAGGCGCCGCGCCGTCATCGCGTGCCGTTCGGCGTCAGAGCTTGAACGGAATCACTTCCTGCCGCTGTTCGCCCAGGCCTTCGATGCCCAGCGTCATCACGTCGCCCTTCTTGAGGTAGAGCGGCGGCTTCATGCCCATGCCCACGCCGGGCGGCGTGCCGGTGGTGATCACGTCGCCGGGCATCAGCGTCATGAACTGGCTCACGTAGCTCACGATCTTGGCCACGCTGAAGATCATGGTCCTGGTGTTGCCGGTCTGCACACGCTGGCCATTGAGGTCGAGCCACATCGAGAGCTTCTGCGGGTTTTCGATCTCGTCGCGCGTCACCAGCCAGGGGCCGAGCGGGCCGAAGGTGTCGCAACCCTTGCCCTTGTCCCAGGTGCCGCCGCGCTCGATCTGGTACTCGCGCTCGCTGATGTCGTTGATGGTGCAGTAGCCGGCCACGTAGTCGAGCGCGCTCTTCTGGGAGACATAGCGTGCGCGCGTGCCGATGACCACGCCGAGCTCGACTTCCCAGTCGGTCTTGACCGAGCCCTTGGGCAGCATCACCGGGTCGTTCGGGCCCTGGATGCAGCTGTTGGCCTTGGTGAACACCACGGGCTCCTTGGGCACCGGCAGGCCGGACTCGGCCGCGTGGTCCGCGTAGTTGAGGCCGATGGCGATGAACTTGCCGACGTTGGCCACCGGGCTGCCGAAGCGGGGCTTGCCCTTGACCAGCGGCAGCTTGTCGAGCTTCACCTTGCGCAGCTTGGCGATGGCGGCATCGCCGAGCTGGTCGGGACCGATGTCCTTGACGATCGCGCTCAGGTCGCGCAGCTTGCCGCTGTCGTCGATGAGGCCGGGTTTTTCCTTGCCGGGGTTGCCGTAGCGGACGAGTTTCATGCTTTCCTTTCAGTGCATTGAATCAATAAGTGGAGCGGCCGCCGGAGAGGTCGAAGACCGCGCCGGTGGAAAAAGAACAGTCTTCGGTGCAGAGCCAGCCGACCATCGCGGCCACCTCCTCCACCGTGCCGAAGCGGCCCATCGGGATCTTCGAGCGCATGAAGGCGATGTGCTCGGGCGTCATCTGGTCGAAGATGGCGGTCTTCACCGCCGCGGGCGTCACGCAGTTGACGCGGATGCCGGTGTCGGCCAGTTCCTTGCCGAGCGACTTGGTGAGGCCGATCACGGCCGCCTTGCTCGCGCTGTAGGCGCTGGCGTTGGGGTTGCCTTCCTTGCCGGCGACCGAGGCGATGTTGACGATGCGGCCGTAGCCCTGTTTGCGCATCTGCGCCACCACCTCGCGGCAGCAGAGGAACACGCCGTTGATGTTGACCTCCATCACCTGGCGCCAGTCGTCCACCGGGTAGTCCCACAGCTTGACGTTGGGGCCGGTGATGCCGGCGCCGTTGACCAGTGCGTCGATGCGCGGCACCCGCGCCAGCGTGGCGGCGACGGCCTTGGCGACCGAAGGCTGCTGCGACACGTCGACCTTCAGCGCAAAGGCCTTGTCGCCGAGCGACCGGGCGGCTTGCGCAGCCGCGGCCTCGTCGCGGTCCCACAGCATGACGCTGCCGCCCGAAGCCACCAGCCGCTGCGCGATGCCGAAGCCGAGGCCGGTGGCGCCGCCGGTGACCACCGCGTGCCGGCCTGCGAAGTCGAGTTGGTTCATATGGTGATGCCGCCGTCGACCGTGAAGAACTGGCCGGTGGCGAAGACCGATTCGTCGCTCGCCAGGAACACCACCACGGGCGCGATCTCCTCGGCCTGCGCGAGCCGGCCCATCGGCTGGCGCGCGATGAAGGCCTTGCGCGCCTCGTCCGGATCGGCGTTGGCGTTGATGCGCTCGCCCAGCGAGGGCGTGTCGACCGTGCCCGGACACACGGCATTGCAGCGGATGCCGCGCGCCACATAGTCCGCCGCCACGCTCTTGGTGAGCCCGAGCACCGCCGCCTTGGTGGTGCCGTAGACGAAGCGGTTGGGCAGGCCCTTCATGCTCGAGCACACACTCGCCATGTTGATGATGCTGCCGCGTCCTGCCGCCAGCATGCCGGGCAGCACGGCCTGGATGGTCCACATCTGCGCGCGCACGTTGAGCCGGAAGGCGAAGTCCAGGTCGTCGTCTCTCGCCTCTTCGACGGTGCCGTTGTGCACCACGCCCGCGCAGTTGAACAGCACGTCGAGCGTGGGCAGCTGGGCGACGAGTGCGGCGATGGCCGCCTTGTCGAGCACGTCGAGCTTCATGGCCGTGATGTTGGGCACGCCCGCATAGCGCGCGAGCAGCTTCTCGTTGACGTCGGTGGCCCAGACCCGCGCGCCCTCGGCGGCGAGTGCCAATGCGCTGGCGTGGCCGATGCCCTGGCCGGCGGCCGTGACCAGCACGGTCTTGCCCTTCAATCTCATGGTGTCTCCTGGGGTTAGGCCCGATGGGTACCGCGGACGGTGTATCGTATTCTGAATTGGCCTTACCACTTGTCCAATTCAGGACAACCCTTAACTCCTTCTTCTCTCGTGCCGCTCCAGACCGTCGAACCCCAACGCCTCTACCGGCAGATTGCCGACCAGCTCCGCGGGCTGATCACCCGGGGCGAATTCGGCGTGGGCGCGCGGATTCCGGCCGAGCGCGACCTGGCCAAGCAGCTGGGCGTGAGCCGGCCCTCGGTGCGCGAGGCGCTGATCGCGCTCGAGGTCGAGGGCTGGGTCGAGATCCGCACCGGCTCGGGCGTGTACGTGCTCGACCGCACGCACCGCACCAGCACGCCGATGGCCGGCACCGAATGGGGGCCGCTGGAGATCATCCGGGCGCGCCGGATCGTCGAGGGCGAGACGGCGGCGCTTGCCGCGCAGCACGGCAAGCGCCGCGACGTGGACGCGATGCGCCGCGCGATCCGGATGATGCAGGAGCTGGCCGCACGCAACGAGGTGCCGCACGAAGGCGACCGCGCCTTTCACCTCGCCATCGTCAACGCCTGCGGCAACGTGGTGCTGACCGAGACCGTGCAGGGCTTCTGGGAGTCGCGGCACGGTCCGATCTTCGCCCGCATGATCGACTACTTCGAGACCATGGACTCCTGGCAGGCGGCCATCAACGAACACGAAGCCATCCTCGACGCCATCGCCGCACGCGACCCCGCGGCGGCGCGCGAAGCCATGCACCAGCACATGGACAAGTTCCACCAGAGATTCAGCGCGAGCTGGCGCCGCGCGAAGACCTCCTGAAAAACGCCCGCAGAGATCCCCACCATGACCCCCTACATCCGACTCCACCCCGCCGACGACGTCGTCATCGCGCGCTCCCAACTGCTCGGCGGCACCGTCGTCGAAGACGTGGCCGTGCGCGGCCTGATTCCCCCGGGCCACAAGATCGCGATGCGCGCCATCGCCCTGGGCGAGCCGGTGCGGCGCTACAACCAGATCATCGGTTTCGCGAGCAAGCCCATCGCCGCCGGCGAGCACGTGCACACGCAGAACCTCGACATGGGGCCGGACAAGGGCGGCTTCGAGCGCGACTACGCCTTCGGTGCCGACGTGAAGCCGGCGCCCGCGAAGCGCGAGGCCACCTTCATGGGCATCCGGCGCGCCGACGGCCGCGTGGCCACGCGCAACTACATCGGTGTGCTCACGAGCGTGAACTGCTCGGCCACGGCGGCACGCGCGATTGCCGACCATTTTTCGCGCAGGACGAATCCCCAGGCACTCGCGGCGTTTCCGAATGTCGACGGCGTGATCGCCCTCACCCACGGCACCGGCTGCGGCATGGACACCGAGGGCATGGGCATGCAGATCCTCGAGCGCACGCTCACAGGCTATGCCACGCACGCCAACTTCGCGGCGGTGCTGGTGGTGGGGCTGGGCTGCGAGGCCAACCAGATCAACGCCTGGCTGGCGACCGGCAACCTGGCCGAGGGCGAGAACTTCCGCGTCTTCAACATCCAGGACACGGGCGGCACGCGCAAGACGGTCGAGAAGGGCGTGGCGCTCATCAACGAGATGCTGCCGCGCGCCAACGCGGTGAAGCGCGAGCCCTGCAGCGCGGCGCACATCACCATCGGGCTGCAGTGCGGCGGCTCGGACGGCTACTCGGGCATCAGCGCCAACCCGGCGCTGGGCGCGGCGGTGGACCTGCTGGTGGCGCATGGCGGCACGGCCATCCTCAGCGAAACGCCCGAGGTCTACGGCGCCGAGCACCTGCTGACGCGCCGCGCGGTGAAGCGCGAAGTGGGCCAGAAGCTGGTCGACCGCATCAAGTGGTGGGAGCACTACACGGCCATCAACGAAGGCGAGATGAACAACAACCCCTCGCCGGGCAACAAGGCAGGCGGGCTCACCACCATCCTCGAGAAATCGCTGGGCGCGGTTGCCAAGGGCGGCACCAGCAACCTCGAGGCGGTGTATGAGTACGCCGAGCCCGTCACGGCGCACGGCTTCGTCTACATGGACACACCGGGCTACGACCCGGTGAGCGCCACGGGGCAGGTGGCCGGCGGCGCGAACCTGATCTGCTTCACGACCGGGCGCGGCTCGGCCTACGGCTGCGCACCCTCCCCTTCGCTCAAGCTCGCGACCAACTCGGCGCTGTGGCAGCGGCAGGAAGAAGACATGGACATCAACTGCGGCGAGATCGTCGACGGCACGGCCTCGATCCAGGAAATGGGGCAGCGCATCTTCGAGATGGTGCTTGCCACCGCCTCGGGCGCGCAGTCGAAGAGCGAGCAGCACGGCTACGGGCAGAACGAGTTCGTGCCCTGGCAGGTCGGCGCCGTGATGTAGCCGCAGGACACATCCATGGCCACCCTCCCCTTCGGCTTCCTGGACGGCACCGGCTTCGAACGGCTGGACCCGCGCTTCAACACCTGCATCCCCGGCCCCGAACGCATCGAGCGGCTGTGGACCGGCGCGCGCTGGTGCGAAGGCCCCGCCTGGTTCGGCGCGCACCGCACGCTGGTGTGGTCGGACATTCCGAACAACCGCATGCTGCGCCTCGACGAGCGCAACGGCACCGTCGGCGTGTTCCGCGAACCGTCCAACAACGCGAACGGCCACACGGTCGACCGCGAAGGCCGGCTCGTGAGCTGCGAGCACCTGACGCGGCGCGTGACGCGCACCGAGCACGACGGATCGATCACCGTACTGGCCTCGCACTGGCAGGGTCAGCGCCTCAATTCACCCAACGACGTGGTGGTGCATTCGGACGGCGGCGTGTGGTTCACCGACCCGAGCTACGGCATCCTGTCGGACTACGAAGGCCTGCGCGCCGACAGCGAAATCGGCGCCTGCCACGTCTACCGCATCGACCCGGCGAGCGGCGAGGTCGAGCGCATGGCCGACGATTTCGTCAAGCCCAACGGGCTCGCGTTCTCGCCCGATGAATCGCTGCTCTACATCGCCGACACCGGCGCGAGCCATGCGGCGGACGGACCGCGGCACATCCGCCGCTTCGAGGTCGCGCGCAATGGCCGCGGCCTGAGCGGCGGCGAGGTGTTCGCCGAATGCACCAACGGCTTGTTCGATGGCTTCCGCCTCGACACCGAGGGCCGCATCTGGACCAGCGCCATGGACGGCGTGCACGCCTACCATCCGGACGGCACGCTGCTCGGCAAGATCCTGCTTCCCGAGCGCGTGGCCAATGTCTGCTTCGGCGGGCCCAAGCGCAACCGGCTTTTCATCTGCGCGACGACGTCGCTCTATGCCATCACACTGAACGCGAAGGGAGTCTGATCCATGTCCAGAACACTGCCGGCCAACGGCCTGCAAGCCACTGTCGCCCGCATCCTCGAAGCCGCCGGCAGCGCGCCGGCCGAGGCGCAGCAGGTCGCCGCCAACCTCGTGCTGGCCAACCTGAGCGGCCACGATTCGCATGGCGTGGGCATGCTGCCGCGCTATATCGACGCGGTGGCCGAAGGCGGGCTCAAGCCGAACGCCGCGGTCAAGGTCAATGCGGACATCGGCACCCTGCTCGCGCTCGACGGCCAGCACGGCTACGGCCAGATCGTCGGCGTCCAGGCGATGGCGCTCGGCATCGCGCGGGCGAAGCAGCACGGCAGCTGCATCTTCACGCTGTCGGCGGCCCACCACCTGGGCCGCATCGGGCACTTCGCCGAAATGGCGACGGCCGAGGGCCTGGTCTCGATGCATTTCGTCAACGTGCTGTCGCGGCCCGTGGTGGCACCGTGGGGCGGCGGCGACGGGCGCTTCGGCACCAACCCGTGCTGCATCGGCATTCCGCTGGCGGGGGCCGAGCCCTTTCTGCTCGACTTCGCCACCAGCCGGGTCGCCCAGGGCAAGATGCGGGTCGCCCACAACAAGGGCGAACGGGTGCCCGACGGCTACCTGATCGACGAACGCGGCGCGCCGACCAACGACCCCGGCGTGGTGGTGGTGCCGCAAGCCAACGGCCTGTTCGGCGCACTCATGACCTTCGGCGAGCACAAGGGCTATGGCATGGCGATGGCCTGCGAGTTGCTTGGCGGCGCGCTCACCGGGGGGGGCACCTGGCATCGTCCGGCCGACACGGCCCGCACGGTGCTCAACGGCATGCTGACCATCCTGATCGATCCCGACAAACTGGGAACCCAGGCCAGCTTCGCGCAGGAAGCGACGGCTTTCGTCGACTGGCTGCGCCAGAGTCCGCCGGGCGCGGGCTTCGACCATGTGCAGATCGCCGGCGAGCCCGAGCGCGCCGCGCGCGTGGCGCGCCAGCGCGATGGCATCTGGCTGGACGATGCGACGTGGGGCGAGATCGTCGCGGCCGGAGCCAAGGTGGGCGTGGCCGTCGCGTAGGCGTTTCCCGCCGGTCAGGCGCGCGCCTTGCGCGACTTCTGGCTCAGCACGAGCGCAATGCCGCCCAGGATGGCCACCGAGGCGGCGGCCAGCCGCGGCGTGATCGCTTCCGACAGGAGCAGCACGCCGCCGAATGCCGCCAGGAGCGGCACTGACAGCTGCACGGTGGCCGCCTGCATGGCCGAAAGACGGGCCAGCGCCGCATACCAGACGACGTAGCCGAGGCCCGAGGTCAATGCACCGGAAGCCACGGCGAGCGCAATGCCGCTCGCATCCGCATGGGCGCGGGCCACGAAAACAAGGCTCAGCGCCAGGGCCAGCGGCACGGCCCGCGCGAAGTTGCGGCCCGTGGCAGCCAGCGGGTCGACCACGCCCCGGCCGCGCAACGAGTACACGCCCCACGCCACGCCGGCCATGGCCATCAGCACGGCACCGAGGAGCGGCGGCGCAGCGATGCCCGGCAGCATCAGGTAGACGAGCCCACCTGCCGCCAGGACGAAGCCGAACCATGCAACGGGTCCGAAGCGCTCGCCGGCGCCCAGGCCCGCGCCCAGCATCGTGAGCTGGACCGCGCCGAACAGGATCAGCGCGCCCGTGCCGGCGGACAGGCTGAGGTAGGCGAAAGAGAAGAACGCGACATAGGCGAACAGCATGGCGGCGGGAAGCCAGTCGGTCCGGCCGGCTGAAGGCGGCTGCGCCCTGATCCGCACGACGAGGGCGAGCGTGATCGCCCCGGAAACCAGCCGGATGCTGCCGAAGCTGGCCGGGTCGATGCCACCTTGCTGCAACGCGAGCCTGCACAACAGCGAATTGGCCGCGAACGCGAGCATGGCCGCCGCGGTGAGGGCGACGGCCTGCAGCGTGGACCGGCCGCCGCGCGCTTCAGGCATGCGTGGCCACCAGGAAAGCGGCCCAGGCCAACAGCGCGAACCCGAGCGGCGCGCTGAGACGACGACCCCAGGGAACGTTCTTTTCTATCGCCATGACGGCTGCAAGCAGAAGCATCCAGCCGAGGCTGCCGGTGCCGAGCGCGAACATCAACAGCATCAACGCCCAACAGCAGCCGACGCAGAACAGGCCGTGGTGCGTGCCCAGCGCGAACGCATGGCTGGCCTGCGCCTGCCCCCGCCAGTGCTCGATGACGAAGCTCAACGGCGTGCGGCACTTCTCCAGGCACCGGTGCTTGAGGCGGCTGAACTGGAAGGCTCCGGCCAGCGCAATGGTCGCGGCACCGATCACCCAGCCATGCCAGGCCAAGGTCGGCGCGCTGGCGAGCAGGGCCAGCACCGCACCGTGGAGCGCGTGCGCCAGCAGCCCGAAGGCGCCCCACACCGTCATGTAGCCCAGCCCCAGCAGCACGAGAAGGCGCCCATGGTCCGGTCGCCCCTCGGTCAACCGGTCGAAGGCGTTGAACAACGGCAGCGTGGTCGGCAGCATCATGGCCGCCGTCATGAGGATCCACGCCGCGGCGTAGAGCACCATGGGCACGACCACGTCGCCGGCGGGCACGACCTGGCACAGGAACGCGGCCGGCCCCGAGGCGGTCCAGTCGCCATGTTCGAGATAGCGCCCGTAGGGGCTGCGCGTCCAGGCCCACAGCACCATCCATGCGAGCGCGATCAGTGCGGCGAGAACCGGCAGGAACACACGGCGATGGCGAGAGACCTTGCGCGGCGGCGAGCCGGCTGCCGGGTTCATGCGTCGAAGACGAAGGTGCTCTGCAGGGCGTTATGGTTCTTGATGTCGAGGTCGATGCCGAGGGCGGCATTCTTCGATCGATAGGTCGGGGCCTTGCCGACGAACACCGGCGCGCCCGGAACCGTCGAGAACACGGTGTCGGAAAGGACGGTCAGGCCACCGGTCGCGCCGCGGTAGGGCTCGAGTTCGGCGTAGTAGTCCTTGCCGATCTCCAGTTCGCCCTTGCCGTCGTTCACGGTGAAGCGGATCGGCGCCCGTTCGACCGACACGACCTGGCCGATGAGCTTGGCCAGGTCGGCGATCGGTCCGCCGGCCTGGCCGGTGTAGACCTTGAGCAGCGCTTCTTCCTGCGCCTTGGAGGCGTTGTCGTCGACGAAGATCGCCGCCGTCCAGTTGCCTTCCAGGATGTTTCCGGGCACATGCGCCACGGCCGCGATGGTGTTGCCGCCGACGTCGACGCCGTCGATCGTTCCCTTGTCGATGCGCCACGCGACGATCGTGTCGCAGGTGCCGTTGTCAGGATCCTCGCCGATCCAGCAGGGACACAGGACATTGCAGTTGCATACCTCGAGCAGGCGACCTTCCAGGTGATAGCTCATACGAACCTCCATTCAAGAAGCCACACGAACACGAACTCGGACTTGTCGCCGCGACTCAGCGGCAAGGGGGAATCGATCCTACGCTTCGCAACAAACCAAGTCGAGCGCGATCCCCGGCCCTGCGCTGCCGCCTGGGTACCCTGTCACCGGTGCTGGCCGGTCCCGGTGAGCGATCGCCCCGACAGGGACGAATCAAACGATCAATGCGATCGTGGCTTCGAGGTGCTCGGACGGCGCGCGGCGGAAACCCGAGCGCGCAAAGCGCTGGAGCTGCCCGACCACGAAGGCCGTGAGCGCCGCGGCGCGGACCTGCGCGTCGACGGTGGGGGTGGCCGATCCTTCGGCACTGGCGGCACCGCGCAGCACCTGGCGCAGCGTGGCTTCGATCTTGTCGAAGAACTGGTTCATGCGCTGCTGGAGCCGCTCGTTCTCGTACACCAGCGCATCGCCGACCATGACGCGCGTCATGCCCGGATTGCGCTCGGCGAACTGGACCAGCAGGGTGAGGATCCTCGCGGCCTGCTGGGCGCCGGTGGCACCCTCGCGCTCGAGGATCTGGTTCACCAGCGTGAAGACGCTCTGCTCGATGAAATCGATCAGGCCCTCGAACATCTGGGCCTTGCTCGCGAAATGGCGGTAGAGCGCGGCCTCGCTCACCTCGAGCCGCGCGGCCAGCGCCGCGGTGGTGACCCGCTCGGCACCGGGCTGTTCGAGCATGGCGGCCAGCGCCTGCAGGATTTGCACGCGCCGCTCACCCGGCTTGGGACGCTTGCGCGCAGGGGTGGCTGGCGTGTCCGCCTGGGTCTCGACGCCGGAAGCCGCTGTCTCTTCGTTCTGCATGGGAGCGCGTGCAAAGATGTAATCAATTGATTCTCGCACAGGGTTGCGAGTGAGCGCGCGCAAACGGTTTCGAGTGGGCAAGCTCAGACAGAATCGGCATTTTCGGCAAGGCAAGAGTTTTCATGACCCAACACGTTCTGGTGACCGGCGGTGCAGGGTTCATCGGCAGCCACACCTGCGTGGCGCTGGCGGCCGCCGGCTATGTGCCCGTGATCCTCGACAACCTCGGCAACAGCGATGTACGGGTGCTGGAACGCCTGCGCCAGATCATCGGCAGCACGCCGCAGCTGATCGAGGGCGATGTGCGCGACAAGGCGCTGCTGGCGCAGGTGTTCAGCCAGGCGTCGTTTGCCGCGGTGATTCACTTTGCCGGCCTCAAGGCGGTCGGCGACTCGGTCGCAGACCCGCTGGCGTACTACGACAACAACGTGCACGGGAGCTTCGTGCTCGCCTCGGCGATGCGGGATGCGGGGGTGAACACGCTGATCTTCTCGTCCTCCGCCACGGTGTACGGCGAACCCGACCACTCCCCCATCCCGGAAGACGCGCCGCGGCGGCCGGCCAACCCTTACGGGCGCTCCAAGCTGATGGTGGAGGAGGCACTGCTCGACCTGCACCGTTCGCAGCCCGGCTGGCGCATCGCCCTGCTCCGCTACTTCAATCCGGTGGGCGCCCACGAGAGCGGGCTCATCGGCGAACACCCTCAAGGCAGGCCCAACAACCTGATGCCGTTCGTGTGCCAGGTGGCCGTGGGGCAGCGTGACAAGCTGCGGGTGCATGGCGCCGACTACCCGACACCGGACGGCACGGGGGTGCGCGACTATGTCCATGTCATGGACCTGGCCGAAGGCCATGTCGCGGCCCTGGCGCACGCCAAGGCCCAAGGGGGGCTGGTGACGCTGAACCTCGGCACCGGCAAGGGGGCCTCGGTGCTGGAGGTGGTGCACGCCTTCGAGCGGGCGAGCGGGCGTCCGCTGCCCTATGAGATCGGCCCACGCCGGCCCGGCGACGTACCGGCCTATTGGGCCGATCCGTCCCTCGCCCAAAAGACATTGGGCTGGCGCGCGCGCCGCAACCTCGACCAGATGTGCCTGGACAGCTGGCGCTGGCAGCAGGCCAACCCGAACGGGTACGGCTGACGCCGGCGCGGTCAGCGCGCGCGAATCATCGTGCCGTAGGCCTGGTCGGTCAGAATCTCGAGCAGCATCGCGTGCGGCACCCGGCCGTCGATGATGTGCACCGCATTGACACCGCTCTTCGCGGCATCGAGCGCGCCCTCGATCTTGGGCAGCATGCCGCCCGAGATCGTGCCGTCGGCGAACAGGTCGTCGATTTCGCGTGCGCTCAGGTTGGTGAGCAGCTTGCCGTCCTTGTCGAGCACGCCGGGCGTGTTGGTCAGGAGCATGAGCTTCTCGGCCTTGAGCACGGTGGCGAGCTTGCCGGCCACGACGTCGGCGTTGATGTTGTAGCTCTCGTTGTCCTCGCCGAAGCCGATGGGGCTGACCACGGGGATGAAGGCATCGTCCTGCAGCGCCTTGACCACGCTGGGGTCGATGGACACGATGTCGCCGACTTGGCCCACGTCGTGATGCAGGTTGGGATCGGCACGGTCGGCCAGCTTGAGCTTCTGCGCGCGGATCAGGCCGCCGTCGCGCCCGGTCAGGCCCACGGCCTTGCCGCCGGCCTGGTTGATCAGGCCCACGATGTCCTGCTGCACCTCGCCGGCCAGCACCCATTCGACGACTTCCATGGTCTCGGCGTCGGTCACGCGCATGCCCTGGATGAAGC
>Ga0209025_1000708_pt1 | contig 56788 bp, 51 predicted proteins | sample AraplaMF_Col_mLB_FD_184256 | JGI IMG/M metagenome (GOLD analysis project Ga0209025, IMG submission 184256) | Arabidopsis root microbial communities from the University of North Carolina, USA - plate scrape MF_Col_mLB (SPAdes) (version 2) | ecosystem: Host-associated > Plants > Roots > Endosphere... | reverse complement strand
CGGGAAAGAACCCGTTGGCGGGATCGCAGTCGACCAATCGCCGCCCGATCCCCAGCATCGACAGCGTCGTGTCATGATTGAAATAGAAGGGATTGGTGAGCGCTACGGCATCGCCCGCGCCAGCAAGCGCGATCACGGCACACATGAACGCCTGATTGCAGCCGGCCGTAATGTGGATATTGCCGGCGGAAATGGCGGCGCCGTAAAGCTCGGCAACATGGGCAGCGTAGGTCTTGCGCAATAAAGGCTCGCCCTCGATCGGCCCGTACCCCGTCATCGCCTGTTGTCCGGCCATCTCGGCGAGAAGCCGCAGCATCTCCGGATGCGCGGGATAGCCGGGCACGGCTTGCGACAGATCGATGAGTGGCCCCTTCAGCCCCTTGTATTCGCGGCCCCAGGCGACGACGGACGGAATGGGCGGGGCAGAAAGGCGGGAAACGAGCGAATTGAATTTTGCGGCGGTCATAGCGATTTCTCTTTGATCCCGATTGCTACAACGATACCAATGGCTTTCTCAACCTCTTTGTTGGGCGGGACGAAACTGAAGCGGAGACGCATGCCGATGGTATGGGACAAAATGCGGCTTGAGCAGCTGCGCTCGGAGTTTGCGGACACCAATGGCGGCGAAATATTCGATGAGAAATTTCGGAAAGTGGCGGAGAAGATCATCTCCAAAAATGGCACGCGACTGGCGCCATATTCTGGAGTGCCAACTTTCCTCAGCGCACCCTATATGCAGGTGGCTGCCGAAGAGCCGGACTTCGGCAATCTCCAGGTCGCAATCACCGGAATCCCGATGGATCTTGGCGTCACCAATCGTCCAGGCTCCCGTTTTGGACCGCGCGCCCTTCGTGCCATCGAGAGGATTGGCCCATACAATCACGTTCTCGGCACGGCCCCGGTTTTTGATCTCCGGGTCGCCGACATCGGCGACATATCGTTCCAGAGCCGTTATCGGCTGGAGCTCAGCCACGATGACATCGAAAAGCGCATTGGCCAAATCGTCGATGCCGGCGTCGCCCCGCTTTCCGTCGGAGGCGATCATTCCATTACCCATCCGATTTTGAAGGCCGTCGGTCGACAACAGCCGGTTGGCCTCATTCATATCGATGCCCATTGCGACACAAGTGGTGCATTCGATCAGACGAAGTTTCATCACGGCGGGCCGTTCCGCAATGCCGTGTTGGACGGCGTGCTCGATCCGACGAGGACGATCCAGATCGGCATCCGCGGTTCGGCGGAATATTTGTGGGAATTCTCTTATAAGTCGGGAATGACCGTGATCCACGCAGAGGAGATCAGCGGAATGGGGATCGCGGCGGTCGTCGCCAAGGCAAAAACCATCGTCGGCGACGGCCCGACCTATCTTTCCTTCGATGTCGACAGTCTCGATCCGAGCTTTGCGCCCGGCACTGGCACGCCCGAGATCGGTGGATTGACCACGCGTGAAGTCCTTGAACTGATACGAGGACTGAAAGGGGTAAACCTGGTGGGTGGTGACGTCGTCGAAGTTGCCCCGCAATATGACGCGACGACCAACACAGCGCATGCTGCGGCGCAGGTGCTTTTTGAAGTTCTGAGCCTGATGGTGTTCAGCCCATCGATCGGCAAACACTAAGCATTCTGTTCAACGAATGCGAGGTATGCTGGCAGTAGGCCAAGCTGTTGAGCGCCAATGACCGATAAAAGCAGCATCGCTAATAAGCAACTGCTATGGCTGAAAAGCTCTAGAACTCGGCGCAGACGTGAAGTCGCGATCGATGCCGTCTGCGCCAGCACACGGGGTATCCCAAAGCCGTCCAATTCCGCCTTCTGAATCGCAACCATCGGAAACGTTCTCCCTGTTCGCAGGCGCGCCTTCTCCTGTATCTGAGCAAACGGAAGCCGCAGCTCGCCGACATCGCCACTCGCTATTGAATGGTCTAACGGTCTTTCGCCGTTGCCAGGGGACAAAGCGCAATTATCCCGAGCGGCAATCCTCGGAGCAGGACACAGTCGCTCAATACTGCGTGAAATCGCCCGATTCCGACTGAAGCAGCGTCAGCGGATAACGTGCAGGATGATGGACCAGCGCCGTCAGGTTGACTGGGCGATTGCGATCGTCGAAAGCGATCTGATCCACGGTGAGAACCGCAGCTGGCGGAGGCAGCTCGAGCATCGCAGCCTCCTCATCTGTCGCAAGGCGCGCGCTCAGCGTTGTCTGCCCGCGTTTCGGATGAATGCGATAGCGCTCGCGAAGTTCGGCATAGAGCGACCGGTTGGCAACGGCCCAGTCGAGATTAAGCAGGCCCGGAACGCGGGCCGCCGGTATCCAATCGGTCTGGACGACGGCTGGTATGGTGTCGAGAAGGCGAAGCCTCGAGAGCAGAACCACCTCGGCGCCGGGTGCCAGGAAAAGCGGACGGCTCACCTCAAGCGGCGCATGCACGACACGGGCCTCAATCAGCTTATGGCCAGGACTTCGCCCGTTCGCTATCGCGATGCTTGTGAAGCTTTTCAGAACCTGCAGTTCGAAGCCGCCACCACGCTCGGCGACGTAGAGTCCTTTTCCCGGCTGGCTGTGTATCACACCCTGTTGGATCAACTCGCGTACGGCATGGCGCACGGTGATCCGGCTGACATTATAAAGATCAACGAGTTCCCGTTCTGATGGCAGCTTGCCGCGCAACGGCAGCTTACCATCGCGGATAGACGCCAAAAGGGCTTCGTAGACCTGCTTGTGCAAGGGGCGAGGGTCGTTCCGGTCGATGCCGCCCTGTGGCGCGATGAATGATGCCGGAGTTTGCTGCATCTTCGAAATCCGATCCTCTGCTGTGCGGAGCACTCTTGCCGTTTTGCATCTTCGACGCAACCTTGGGCAAAGTCCATGTTGACATGACTGGTCATAACCAGTCCTATTGGAAGCAAGGGGACAGAGAGCTCCGCGTAATGCCGAAGCGTTATCAACGAAGGGAACAATCGATGCTCAAGAAAAGCCTTGCCGCATTGGCGATATCTGCAGCCCTCTGGGGTGGCAGCGCGCATGCCGAAACCATTTCCGTGTTTTGCTCGCCGACGGAATTCGAGCTCTGCACGAACGTTGCCAATGCCTGGAAGGAAAAGACGGGCAACGAGGCCAAGATCAACAAGATGCCTGCGCTTCTGGACGACGCGATACCGATCTATCAGCAGTTGCTCGCCGCCAAATCCAAGGACGTCGACGTCCTTTTCCTCGATGTGATCTGGCTTGGCATGTTCAAGGGCAACCTGCTTGACCTCAAAACAATGATTCCACAGGCCGACCAGGACAAGCATTTCGCCTCGACACTCAACGCGGCCAAGCTCGACGGCAATCTCATTGCGATGCCTGCCTATATGGACGTCGGGCTCATGTTCTACCGCAAAGACCTGCTCGAAAAATACGGCAAGCCGGCGCCGAAGACCTGGGACGAGCTGGCCGCCACCGCCAAGGAAATTCAGGACAAGGAACGGGCTGCGGGCTCGGCCGACATGTGGGGTTATGCCTGGCAGGCCAAGAGCTATGAGGGCCTGACCTGCGACACGATCGAGCTTGTCGCTTCCAACGGTGGCGGCACCATCATTTCTGACGACGGAAAGGTGACCATCGACAACCCGCAGGCTGCCGAGGCGCTCGAAAAAGCGAAGGGCTGGATCGGCTCGATCAGTCCCGAGGGCGTCCTCAACTATGATGAGGAGCAGTCGCGCGCCGTCTTCGAATCCGGCAACGCGGTCTTCCACCGCAATTGGCCCTATGTCTGGGGCACCTCGCATGAAAAGGAGAGCAATATCGTCGACAAGGTCGGCGTGATGCCTCTACCGGTCGGCAAGGAAGGCGAAAAGTCGAGCGGATGCCTTGGCCCAATGTATTACGGCGTCAACAAATACAGCGCCAAACCCGAGGTGGCCGCTGACTTCGTGAACTTCATCACCGGTCCAGACATGCAGAAGATGCGTGCACTGAAGGCGGCTCTCAACCCTTCGATCCAGGCGCTCTATAGCGATCCGGAAGTACTTGAGAAGATACCCTTCCTCAAGGATAATCAGCAGGCCTTTGCCGACAGCGCCGTGCGCCCGTCCGGCTACACCGGCACCAGCTACAACCGCGTTTCGCAGGCTTTCTACCGTTCGGTTCATGACATGCTTTCCGGCGGTGCCGAGGTCAAGTCCAGCCTGACGTCGCTGGCCGCTCGGCTCGAGAAACTGAAGGAAAGCCGCTGACGCTCTCCGGATGTCCGGCGGCGGGAACGGTCCGCGGCCGGAACGCGTCACTGCCTCGCCATCGAATAAGGTGGCGAGCCCTCTGCCGTCTCATACCCTCAGGTGAAAAATGGCATCGGTTTCGCTCGAATCCGTTTCGAAGAATTTTGGTACGCACACTGTTATCCAGAATGTCGACCTGCAGATCATCGACGGCGAGTTTGTCGTTTTCGTCGGTCCCTCCGGTTGCGGCAAGTCAACGCTTTTGCGCATCGTCGCCGGCCTGATCTCCGCACCGCAGGGCGTGGTGAGGATCGGCGGAGACGACGTGACTGATGTGCCTGCCTCCCAGAGAGGCGTCGCCTTCGTCTTCCAGTCTTACGCGCTCTATCCGCACATGAACGTGGCGCGCAATATCGGCTTCGCGCTTGAGACTCTCGGCATGAACAGGACCGCTATCAGCGAGAAAGTGCGGTCGGTCGCACGGATGCTGAAGGTCGATCATCTGCTCGAACGCCGGCCCCGCGAGTTGTCCGGTGGACAGCGCCAGCGCGTGGCGATCGGCCGCGCCTTGGTGCGCCAACCCGAAATCTTCCTCTTCGATGAGCCGCTGTCCAATCTCGACTCGGATCTGCGAATGGAGATGCGCATGGAGATCGCCAAGCTCCACAACGATCTAAAGACGACAATGATCTATGTGACCCATGATCAATCGGAGGCGATGACGCTTGCCGACCGGATCGTCGTTCTCAATCACGGACGCATTGAGCAGGTCGGCACGCCGAAGGAACTCTACCACACTCCTGACAACCGGTTTGTTGCAGGCTTCATCGGCAGCCCCCGCATGAACTTCCTGCCTGTGCAGACAACATCAGCCAAAGTGAGCGGACCGGGCGGCCTCGTCATCGATGCGGACACCGAGGGCCAGGCAGTCACCGAGATCGGCATACGGTCGGAAGCGATCCAGCTGGTGGCGGCAGGGGACGGACGAATGACCTGCGTGCTCGAACGTATCGAGGATCTTGGCCACGAGCATTTCGCCTATTGCCGCATCAACGGTGACGCCATCTGGGTCGTCCGCGTCAATGTCGAGCCACCGAAGGAGCTGATCGGCAAGGAGGTCGGCCTCAATTTCCGGGATGCCTCGATCTTTGCCTTCGCCGCCGATGGAAAACGCCTCATTCTCAACCGCCAAGTCGGCGTGATCGAAGGAGCGCGGCAATGAGTGCCCGGCTCGCCCGCCGCGACCATCGTGCGGCCTGGCTGTTTTTGTTGCCGGTCATCACGGTCATGCTGGTCGTCGCCCTCTGGCCGCTCGGCCGCACCTTCTTCTTCGCCTTCACCGATGCCTATCTTGACGATCCCTCCGTCTATTCAATGACAGGGGTCGACAACTTCCTTGAGGTCATCAACGACCGCAGCTGGTGGATTGCGGTCAAGAACACGCTGATCTTCACGGTCATCTCGGTGGCGATCGAGACGGTTCTCGGCCTGGCGATAGCACTTCTTGTCAACGAAGCCATTCCCGGCCGTGGGCTGGCGCGCGCCGCCATCCTCGTGCCCTGGGCGATCCCGGTCGTTGTCTCGACAAAAATCTGGGAATGGATGCTGAACGACCAGTTCGGCGTTATCAATAAGCTCCTCATCGGGCTTGGCCTCATCGATCATGGCATTCCCTGGACGGCGAGCGGATCACTGCTGATGGGTGTCGTGATCTTTGTCGACGTGTGGATGACGACCCCGTTCATGGTTCTGCTCATCCTGGCAGGCCTGCAGCTGATATCGTCGGAGATATTCGAGGCAGCGGAGGTTGATGGCATTCCGGCATGGAAGCGTTTCTGGTCGATCACCCTGCCGATGCTGCGCCCGGCAATCGGCGTAGCGGTCCTCTTCCGCGTCCTCGATGCGCTCAGGATGTTCGACCTTGCCTATGTAATGGCGGCGAGCAACGAGAGCGTCATGACCGTCTCCATCTACGCGCGCGACCGGCTGATCAGCTTCCAGGAGCTCGGCATCGGCTCGGCGGCATCGACCTGGGTATTCCTGCTGGTCGCGCTTGTCGCCATCATCATCATCGGGGTCCTTCGCCTCGACAGAGCCGCGGGGACCTGAGCGACATGGCCGATGCGATCATCCCGAAAACCGTCCGCAAGCCTGCCTCTTACTTCAGGATGCGGCGCCGTGTCGTGCGAAGCCTGCAGATCCTGGCCCTAATGCTCGTCCTGTTCTACACGCTGTTTCCCTATTACTGGGCCTTCGTTTCCTCGACGAAGCAGGGTTCGGCGCTCTATCAATCAGCGCTGATGCCGGCGTTCGACTTCACCTACTATCGCCAGTTGCTCGACAATCCTGTTTTCATGGGCTCGCTTCTGAACTCGGCCTATGTCGCAGTTTCAACCACTTTCCTGTCGCTCGTCATCGGGCTCAGCGCCGCTTATGCGCTGGGGCGCATCGACTTTCCGCAACGGCGCACCATTCTGATGATCGTGCTGATGATCTCGATCTTCCCGCAGGTTGTCGTTCTCTCCGGCATGTTCGAGCTGATCAACTGGATGGGCCTGTTCAACCGGCCAAGCGCGCTTGTCCTCACCTATCTCCTGTCGACCGTGCCCTTCACAACCTGGATCCTGACGACCTTCATCCGCGAGTTTCCGCGGGAGCTGGAAGAGGCCGCGATCATCGACGGCTGCTCACATTTCAGAATTCTGATGAAGATCCTGTTGCCGCTCATGGGACCTTCGCTTGCCAGCACGGGCATTCTTGCCTTCATCCTGGCGTGGAACGAGTTCCTCTTCGCGTTGACCTTCACGCTGACGGACGAGAACCGGACCGTGCCGGTCGCGATCGGCCTGATCGCAGGCAATAGCCGGTACGAATACCCGTTCGGTCAGATCATGGCCGCATCCGTTACCGTAACGCTGCCGCTGATCATCATCGTATTGATCTTCCAGAGACGTATCGTTGCCGGCCTGACGGCAGGCGCCATCAAGGGCTGACAAAGGACTAAACCATGGACATGTTGGTAAAACTCTACGAGCTGAAGGCCGATCCTGCGCTCGATAAACGCATCGCCGAACAGGGTATCACCATCCGGCGTGTCCTTGCGCCGGAGTTAAGCGCTCTGACGCCCTGGATCGAGCCGCGTTTCGGATCCGGCTGGGTCGCGGAAGCGACGGTCGCCACCATGCGCCAGCCCCCCACTTGCTTCATCGCAATCCAGAACGACGAACTCATCGGCTTTGCCTGCCACGACGCAACCGCCAAGGGCTTCTTCGGGCCGACCGGCGTCGATACGGCCGCCCGCGGCAAAGGTGTCGGCCACGCTCTGCTGCTGACCACGCTTCTAGATATGTACGCGCAGGGCTATGCCTACGGGGTAATCGGGGGCGCCGGTCCAATGGAGTTCTACCGTCGAAGCGTCGGGGCAATCCCGATCGAAGGCTCGGACCCGGGCATCTATCGCGGCATGCTGCCGCTTGCCCAACCGAGCGGCATTTCGAATTCGGACCACTAGGTCTTAACGATTCTTGTGGGATAGCTTTGTCGATGAAGAGGCTACTGCGTTGTCGCGTTATCTTTGACTTTCGCCGACAAACGTGACAACGCCACGGAAACTACTTTCCATCAAGCCACTCCTGCAGCTCTGCCTCAGCCCGCTCCAGAGCGCTGTAGTTCAGGAGTTTGCGCAGGAAAGCGACGGTCACGGCGCGGGCGCGGAGATTGAAACGGCCTTCCTCGTGGTCGTCGCCGGCGCTCTGGTAGACGTCGAGCTTGTCGTAGAGTTGCTGCAGGCGGTTCTGTACGCTGCGTAGCGAGAGGTTCCGACGTTTAGCGATGGCCCGGTCCGTGAGGCCCAGCGCGATATCGACAAGGATCTCGTATTCGGAATCGGTGAAGCCGTTCGTCTGGCCGAGACTCTTCTGCTGCAGACCGCGCACCTCGCGGTCGATGACGCACTGGCTCTCGATGAAGATCGAGCGCAATGCAAGCCTTAGCCGTTCGTCTGAGGCGGATTTCAGGACGTAGCCATAGGCGGCGCCATCCGGGACGATGCGCGAGACGCCGCGCACATAGGCTTCGTCCGAATAATTCGACCAGAACAGGATGCGGGTCTCCGGCCGCTCCTTCCAGATCGTGCGCGCCGCCTCGATGCCGTTGCGGTTGGCCATCTGCAGGTCCATGACGATATGCGCCGACTTGTGGTCGCGGGCGAGCTTCTCGCCGACGGTGCCGTTCTCCGCCTCGATCACCGTGTCGCATTCCGGCAGGGCCGCGTTGACAGCCTCGTGCAGATAGGACCGGTGCAGTGGGTCGTCCTCGACGATCAGAACCTTCATCACCCCGTTCTCCTCAGTTTGGCCTGCTCGCCGGGTCGTGCGGGCCAAGCGGCAGCACGACCCGCACCGCAGTTCCGCGATTGTTGTGGCCGGGTCCGGTCGTGAAGCGCGCCGAGATCAGCCGCGCACGGGTCTTCATATTGTCGATGCCGCCGCCGATCCGTCCCCGCGCCTTGGCGAGCCCGGTGCCGTCGTCGGAGATTTCGATCGACAGACGCTCGTCGTCGGCCTCGAGCCGCACCATGACGGTGAGCGGGGCGGCATGGCGCACCGCATTGTTGATCGCTTCCTGGGCGATGCGGAACAGCGCGACGCTGACGGTCGGCTCCAGTTGCTCCAGTGCGCCATGCGTCTCGTCGACGAGACCCCATTCGATGGCCGATCCAGCATCGCGGGTCGATCGGTCGAGATGATGTTCGATCGCCTGGGCGAGGCCGAAGAGCTGGAGCACGGAGGGTTTTGCCTGCTCGATGATCTGTCGCAGATCTTGCATGCAATGCTGCAAGGAACGGGAGACCGGCTCCAGCGCCTCGGGCGCGACCTCGCCGTTGCGCGACAGCCGGTCGATCCGGCGGGCGAGCCGCGTCAGGTCGGCCAGCGTCTGGTCGTGGAGGTCCATGCCGATCCGCTGGCGTTCCTGCTCCAGCGCCTCGGTCAGCTTCAGCGCGCCTTGCCGCAACCCCTCCTCGCGGGCGCGGGCCTCTGCCTCCACGATGGCCGAGCGTTGCGCGTGCTCGGCCGCCCGGAGCGCGAAGAAATAGGGCGTCAACAGGTCGGCGATGATGCGGGCGCGTTCGATATCCTCCATCGTGTAAATGCCCGCCTTTTGCGAGGAACAGGAGAGTGCGGCGATGATCGTGCCCTGCACCTTCATCGGCACATGCAAGCGGCTCCTCAGCGACTGTTCGACGATCGGCCGTTTGAACGCGCCCTCGAAGTGGAAACGCGGGTCCGTCATGGCGTCGTCCGCCAGCAGAAAATCCACTTCGCCCCAAAGCAGCGAGCGGATGGGGCTGTTGACGACAGGCGCACCTGCAAGTTCACCCCAGGCAGTCTCGATGCCTGTCTCGTAAGCCGTGTGGTAGTTGCCGCCTTCGAGCAGCACGCAGACATCGAGATGGTCGTGGGGGATAATATGGGCGACTTCGGCGGCGACGGAGCGGATGGCCGAGCGGAAATCGAGCTGGCCCGCGAGCAGCCGGGAAATGCCGAGATAGTGGTCGAACATGGCTGCGGGTGCGAGATGCAGCATCGTCAATTCCTCCCCGTGACGGCAGCGGGCTCCTCAACCCGGCGCGATCCTTTCCCAGTAAGCGCCGCGGAAGCGCCGCCGTCTTGCGTAAACCCGCAGCTTGTTGCGCAAAACCCGCAAACGACTTGCCGCCTTGCCCCTGTACAGGCCCCGAGATCTCCCGCATCCTGCCCTTACTGAGAGGAGGAAGCTCAGTGCAAGAACAATTTTCACTCGACCCCAAGTGGGACAGGCAGGAGTGAAGCGATCCGCCAACCGGCGATCATGAGGGAGGAAGACATGACAATCCGTAAGATGCTTCTGGCATCGGCCGCTATTGCTTGCGGCGCGATGCCCGTTTCCGCTTTTGCCGATACTTCGGCCAAGAAAATCGCCCTTTCCAACAACTATGCCGGCAACTCGTGGCGCCAGGCCATGCTGACGAGCTGGGGCAAGGTGACGGGCGAAGCCGTGAAATCAGGCGTCGTCGCGGCAGCCGACCCGTTCACTACCGCTGAGAACCAGGCGACGGAACAGGCCGCACAGATCCAGAACATGATCCTGCAGGGCTATGACGCGATCGTGCTGAATGCCGCTTCGCCGACAGCATTGAACGGCGCGGTCAAGGAAGCCTGCGACGCAGGTATCACCGTCGTCTCCTTCGACGGCATCGTGACCGAACCCTGCGCCTGGCGCATCGCGGTCAACTTCAAGGAAATGGGCCGCAGCGAGGTGGAGTACCTCTCGAAAAAGCTCCCTCAGGGCGGCAACCTGCTCGAGATCCGCGGTCTTGCCGGTGTCTTCGTCGATGATGAGATCTCGGCCGGCATCCACGACGGCGTCAAGCAGTTCCCGCAGTTCAAGGTTGTCGGCTCCGTTCACGGCGACTGGGCGCAGGACGTGGCGCAGAAGGCTGTTGCCGGCATTCTGCCGAGCTTGCCCGACATCGTCGGCGTCGTGACGCAGGGCGGCGACGGTTACGGCGCCGCGCAGGCGATCGCCGCGACCAATCGGAAGATGCCGGTCATCATCATGGGCAACCGCGAAGACGAACTGAAATGGTGGAAGGAGCAGAAGGACGCGAAGGGCTATGAGACCATGTCCGTGTCCATTGCGCCCGGTGTCTCTACGCTCGCCTTCTGGGTCGCCCAGCAGATCCTCGACGGCAAGCAAGTCAAGAAGGACCTCGTCGTGCCCTTCCTGCGCATCGACCAGGACAATCTCGAAACAAACCTCGCCAATACCCAGGCCGGCGGCGTCGCCAACGTGGAATACACGCAGGCGGACGCAGTCAAGGTCATCGAGTCGGCAAAGTAAATTCCCGGTGACTGCCGCGCGGCCGCAAATGGCTGCGCGGCATTCTTTGCAAAGCAGATGTGGCAGGCAGCATGAATGAGGTTTTGCAGGCGGTGATCGCCGTCGATGGCGCCAAGGTGAGCTTCGGTGCGGTCAGGGCGCTCGACGGCGTGACGTTCCGCGTCATGCCGGGCGAATGCGTCGGGCTTGTCGGCCATAATGGCGCCGGCAAATCCACGATCGTCAGCGTCATCAACGGCGGTCTCACGCCCCACGAGGGAAGCATTGCGAGCGACGGCGAGCGGCTGGAGCGTTACGGCATCAACGCGGCGCGCGCTCGCGGCGTGCGCTGTGTCTTCCAGGAACTTTCGCTCTGCCCCAATCTCTCCATCGTCGAGAATACGCGCATCATGCACCGCGATCTCGGCGGCTTCGGCTGGCGCAAGCGCGCCGCGAAAATCATCGAGAAGAGCCTCGACATAGTCTTTCCCCACCATGGCATCGCCAGTGGCCGGGTCGTCGGAGATCTTTCGATCGCCGAGAGGCAGATGGTCGAGATCGCCATGGCGTTTTCCGACGCCGGCATTGCGCCGCGGCTGGTGATCCTCGACGAACCGACCTCGTCGCTCGATGCAAGTCTTGCCCGTCAGATGCTCGGTCATGTCCGACGTTTCGTCGCCGCCGGCGGCTCCGTTATCTTCATCTCGCATATTTTGCACGAGATCCTCGAAACCTCCGACCGCATCGTCGTCTTGAAGGACGGCCGCGTCGTCGCCGAACGTCCGGCGAACGGCTTCGATCACCACGGCCTCGTGGAAGCCATGGGCACCGTTGCGAAGGAGGAGACCGGCCAGCGCTCGGCGCGCGAACAATCCACTGCACCGCTCATTCTGTCCCATCAGGCGGCGGGCCTTGCCTTTGCGGCGCGCCAGGGCGAGATCATCGGACTGGCGGGGCTGGCGGGCCACGGGCAGACCGAGCTGTTGCTCGCTCTCCATGCCGCCCAATCCGGCCACTGGCTTCCCGAGCGCGATCCGCTCGTCACCTTCGTCGCCGGCGACCGCCGCCTCAACGGCGTTTTCGAACTGTGGAGCATCCTGCGCAATTTTTCTATCGCCTCGCTCGGTGACCTGTCGCGGCGCGGCCTCATTCTCGCGCGCGAAGAGGAAGCCAAGGGCGCCGACTGGAAGCGGCGGATCGAGATCCGCACGCCCGATATGGCAAACCGCATATTGTCGCTTTCCGGCGGCAACCAGCAGAAGGTGCTCTTTGCACGCGCACTTGCGACACGCGCGCCTGTTGTCCTGATGGACGATCCGATGCGCGGCGTCGACGTCGGGACGAAGCAGGAAGTCTACGCCATCATCCGTGAGGAAGCCGCGCGCGGCCGCACCTTCATCTGGTATTCGACCGAAATGGACGAGATCCGCCTCTGCGACCGCGTCTATGTCTTCCGCGAAGGCCGCATCAAGGCCGAACTCGCCGGCGATGCCGTCAACGAGACGAATATCATCGCGGCCTCCTTCGAAGGGGTCGCCGCATGACGTTCCGGCTCTCGTCCGACGCCATGCGTCTCGCCATTCCCGCCTTGTCGCTGACGCTGCTGCTCGCCGCCGTCTTCTGGATGCAACCGCGCGCCGTGAGCTATGTCGGGCTCAATCTGCTGTTCAACCTGGCCGTACCCATCGCGCTCGCCACGATCGCCCAGATGCTTGTCATGGCGGTGAACGATCTCGATCTCTCCATGGGCACCTTCGTCAGCTTTGTCGCCTGCGTGACCGCAACCTTTCTGCGCGATGCCCCCGTGACCGGCGTCCTGATTCTTGCCGGCGCGATCGCAATCTATGCGGCGCTCGGCGTCATAATCCATCTGCGCAACCTGCCGTCCATCGTCGTGACCCTCGGCATGAGTTTCGTCTGGGGCGGCCTCGCCGTGCTGCTGCTGCCGGCACCTGGCGGGCAGGCGCCGGATTGGGTGCGCTGGCTGATGACCGTCAAGCCGCCTCTGGCGCCGATGGCGATCGTCGCGAGCATCGCCATCGCCGCCGTCGCCCATCTTCTCGTTATGCGGTCCTCGCTCGGCGTCCTGATCCGCGGCATCGGCGGCAACCAGCGATCGGTCGAGCGCGCCGGCTGGTCGATCGTGGCAGCGCGCGCCAGCGCCTATGGTCTTGCCGGACTCTTTGCTGTGCTCGCCGGCATTGCCCTCGTCGGCCTGACCACTTCGGCCGATGCCAATATCGCGCTGCGCTACACGCTTTTGTCGATTGCCGGCGTGATCCTTGGCGGCGGCGAGTTCAACGGCGGCCGCGTCTCGCCGATCGGCGCCGTCATCGGCGCGCTGACGCTGACACTTGCCGGCTCGTTCCTGTCCTTCCTACGCATTTCGCCCGACTGGCAGATCGGGGCTCAGGGCGCGATCCTGATTATCGTGCTGGCGCTCCGCCTGATGCTGAACCGCCTGGAGAAGCAGGAGAAGCGCCGATGACCCCGCTGCTCCGCCTGTTCGCCAAGCCCTGGATCTGGTCGTGGCTTGCCGCTTTCATCGTCTGGTTCCTGACGATCATGGTGACGCTCGGCGCCAGCACGCTCGGCCTGTCGCAGGCAGCACTCACCTTCGCCGCCTTCTCCGTCATCGTCGGCATCGGGCAGATGTTCGTCATCACGCTCGGCCCCGGCAATATCGACCTCTCGGTTCCCGCCACCATGACGCTTGCCGGCACCGTGGCGCTGAAGCTGATGAATGTTGAAAACGGGATGATACTGCCCGGGCTTCTCATCGCCATCGTCGTCGGCCTCGTCGTCGGCCTATGCAACTATGCGCTCATCAAGGCGCTGCGTATTCCGCCGATCATCGCGACACTTTCGACGAGCTTCATCGTGCAGTCCGCCGCGATCTGGACGAACCGGGGCTTGCGCATCAAGCCTCCGAGTGTGCTGGCGGAATTCACCACGTCGAACACGCTCGGCGTACCCAACGTCGCGATCGTTGCTCTCCTGGTCTCGCTCTTCGCCTGGTTCCTGCTCGAGAAGACGATTTATGGACGCTGGATTTCGGCGATCGGCCAGAGCATGCCGGCCGCGCGCATGGCCGGGATACCGGTCGATGGCACGCGCTTCGTCACCTATCTCTTCTGCGCCGTGCTCGCATCGGTCGCAGGCTATCTGCTCGCCTGCTTCTCCGGCGGCGCGGCGCTCAACATGGGCTCGGAATATCTCTTGATGTCGATCGCCGTCGTCGTGATCGGCGGCACGGCGGTCGCCGGCGGCGATTCCAACGTGCCGGGCATCTGGGGCGCATCGCTCTTCATGTTCCTTGTTGTTTCCATGCTTAACACCTACGGAGTCGGCGCGGGCATCCGCCTCATCATGACCGGTCTCATCATCATCAGCGTCATCATGCTCGCCGGCGGCCGTCGGGCCGGCATGCGATAATTGGGAAGACCGCCATGGCCGAGGCCAGCACCTATGAAATCCATGATCCGCACTTCCGGCAGTTGATCGTGACGAGCGCCGGCCTTGACGAACTCTATTCCGGCTGCCGCTGGGCGGAGGGTCCCGTCTGGTTCAACGATGCCAACCAGCTACTCTGGAGCGACATTCCAAACCAGCGGATGCTGCGATGGACGCCCGAAGGCGGCGTCTCCGTCTACCGGCAACCCTCCAACTTCACAAACGGCCACACGCGCGACCGGCAGGGCCGGCTCATCTCCTGCGAGCATGGCGGACGCCGCGTCACGCGCACCGAGATCGATGGATCGATCACCGTGCTCGCCGACCGTTTCGAGGGTGCGCCGCTCAATTCGCCGAACGACGTGGTGGTGAAATCGGACGGCACGATCTGGTTCACCGATCCCACCTACGGCATCATGTCGGATTACGAAGGCTACCAGGCCGAGCCGGAGCAGGCGAGCCGCAACGTCTACCGGCTCGATCCCACGACCGGGGAACTTGCGGCTGTCGCCACGGATTTCATCCAGCCGAACGGCCTTGCCTTCTCGCCAGACGAAACGATCCTCTACGTTGCGGATTCGGCAGCAAGCCATGACGAGAGCCTGCCACGCCACATCCGGGCGTTCGACGTGGAGGACGGCAGACGGCTCACAAACGGCCGCGTCTTCTGTCTCATCGACACAGGCATTCCCGACGGCATCCGTACAGACGTGAACGGGAACCTCTGGTCGAGCGCCGGCGATGGCGTGCATTGCTTCGACCCGACGGGCAGACTGATCGGCAAGATCCGTGTACCGCAGACCGTTGCGAACCTCACCTTCGGCGGACCCAAACGCAATCGGCTGTTCATCGCGGCAACGCGCTCGCTCTATTCGCTCTACGTCGCCGTGACCGGCTCTCAGCTGCCGTAAGGTCAGATGTTCGCCTTGATGGGTTACGAACTGCTGACCCTACAAGACAGTCAGTCACTCAACGGAGCTGGCGATAGTGAGATAAACTTGCGTCTCTGGATGCCGATGCAGACAACCCCTCGTCATGGCGTTGCAAGAAGAGGCTTTCAACACGCAAAATCGAAGATCAGCGCTCGAGCCTCTTCTAAACCCGCCTCTTTCAACGTGGATCTAGAATAGCCACGATTGCGTCTGACCTCTCAAGGCGATGAGCCGTTTAGATCCATTTCTGACGCCAGAAATATGTTCTCCCTCATTGCTATCAGCCATCAATCTAGAGGCCCTGACCATGGCCGACTTAGTGACACGACCACCTGCCGTGCATATGTATTCCATTAAATTTTCAATATGATGTTCCGAGCATTGCCCGGCGGATCTCTGCATGGGCGAATTCGCCCTGCGAGCGCTTGAACTCACGATGAATGCTGCCATGCGCCAACACATAGGCACGCGAAGAGATGTCTATCGCCTGGAAGAAGCTCTGTTCGGCCATCAGGATGGTCATGTTGCGCTTCTCGCGAAGCTGCGTGATGGCGTTCAGCACGTCTCGGACAACGATGGGTGCAAGGCCAACCGACGGCTCGTCGATAATGATGATTTTCGGTGACGTCATTAGCGACCGGGCGATTGCCAGCAATTGCTGCTGACCGCCGCTCATGGTGGAAGCAATCTGTTTGCGGCGTTCCAGGAGCAGCGGGAAGGTCTCGAAACAATAGGCGAGATTGTCTCTCATACGAGCGCTGACCAGCGGATTGCTGCCCGCAAGCCTCAGATTGTCTTCCACCGAGATGTTCGGCACCAGCCGGCGCCCTTCCGGCACGATCGACAGGCCGAGCCGGACGATCTCGTGCGGCCGCAACCGGGTAAGATCGGATGTCCTGCCATCCCATTCGAGAAGGATGCGGCCCGCACTCGCCCGCACGAAACCGAGCACGCAGTTGAGCAGCGTGCTCTTGCCGTTGCCATTCATACCGAGCAGGGCGACCATCTCGCTTTCGTTTAATTCCAGCGAAACATTGCGCAGGACGGATACGGCGCCGTAACCAGCCGACAGATTGTCGATGATCAGCCTATTCACCGAAATACACCTTCTGAACGAGCGGATTGTCGGCGATCTCGGCCGAGGTGCCCGAAGTGATCAGCCGGCCGGTCTCGAAGCAGACGATCCGCTGCGAAAAACGCATCACCGCATGCATGATATGCTCGATCATGATCACCGCGACACCGGATTTATTGAGCGCAAAGAGGATCATCAGAACCTCGTCGATTTCCTCGTCGGACAACCCCGCCATCGCCTCGTCGGCAATCAGAACTTTCGGATTACCGACCAGCGCCCGGGCGAGCTCCAGCTTGCGCAACTCGAGCTGCGACAGGTTTTCAGAAGCGTCGGAGATCCTGTTTGCCAGCCCGACGCTTGCAAGCACCGAGCGGGCGCGGTCGTGCCTGCTGCCTTCGACATGGCAATAGTCCAGCGGCACCAGCAGGTTTTCGAGCACCGTCATGCCGATAAAGGGCCTCGGAATCTGAAAGCTGCGGGAGATGCCGAGACGAGCGCGTTTGTGGGCTTCGGTATGGGAAATATCCTGGCCTTCAAAGTGCACCGACCCCTTGTCGGGGCGGTAGACGCCGGTGACGCAGTTGATCAGCGTCGTCTTGCCGGAGCCGTTGGGTCCGATGATGCCGAGACGCTCGCCGGCGCCGATATCGAGATCGACAGGGCCGAGCGCACGGAAAGCGCCAAAGACCTTCTCAACACCCTTGAGCGAAAGAACAATATCGTTCATGCCACGGACCTCCTCTGCTTGCGGCCGACGAGACTGGAAAGCCCGCCGGGCGCGAAGGCGACGAAGGCGATCAGCACTAGCCCGACGAAGAGAATATTGAGCTCGGAGGAAATGGTGACGGTGGCGATCTGTTGCACGGAGGCGAGAAGCAGCGCACCGAGAACCGGTCCGGCCCAGCTCTTCGTACCGCCGATCAGAGGCATGGCGATGGCATTGAGCCCGATGATCAGGCTGAAAGCGGTGACCGGCTCCACGAAGGATGTGTAGAAGGGGTAAGGCGCACCCGCTGCAGCCAGTACCGCGCCACTCAGGGCGCAGGCAAGCAGCTTCAGGCGCAGCGTCGGCACGCCGGAACATTCCGCCGCATCCTCGCTTGCCCGCACCGCCCGTAGGCCGCGACCGATCCAGGAGATCTCGACAAAGCGGGCGAGCGCCACGCTCGCGACTGCAATCACCAGCATGACGGTGAAGTTATACTGCGATGGACCGGGGCTCCAGGCAGGCGGGCGCGGCCCGTAGACCGCCATGCCGCTTGCACCACCGAGTGCGGAGATGTTGTGAACAAGCGTTTCCAGCACGACCACGAGGCCGAGCGTGGCAATCGCGAAATAGATGCCCTGAATGCGCAGCGTCAGATAGCCCATCAGGACGCCGAGAATGGCACCGACAATCGCTGCGGCAAGAATACAGACCGGGAGCGGCAGACCGAAGGTCGTGAACAGGAAAGCCGACAGATAGACACCGGCGCCGAAGAAACCCGCGGCCCCGAAATTAATATAGCCGGCATAACCGCCGAGAATGTTCCAGCCGGTCGCGACCGTTACATATTGCAGGACGATATAGCCGACAAAGAAATAGAACGGGTTTTTCAGCACCCAGGGCATCAGGAAACCGAGCGCCAGCACGATAACGATGCCGGCGAGGAAGAGAGTGGAGTTTCTTCTCATCGTGCGCCTCCGAACAGGCCCTGCGGACGGCCGGCAAGACCGATCAGCAGGATGGCGAAGGCGACACCCGGCGACCAGGACGGATTGAGATAGCTCGAGACCAAAGCCTCGGCGATGCCGATGGTGATGGCGATCACGAGGCTGCCGGGAATGGAACCCATGCCTGCAAGCACGACAATCGCAAAGACGCGGCCGATCTGGTAGCGCCCGGCGAAGGGTTCGATCGGGCCGACCATGATGAGGGCAGCACCGGCGACGACTGCAGTCGCCGTTGCGATGCCGAAGGCATGCCGCTTGACGGAAGCTGGATCGAGACCGGCGATCGACAGCGCCCTTTCCTCATGGGCAACGGCGCGGATCGCCGTGCCTGCACTGGTGCGGCTCAAATACAACCAGACGGCAGCGATCATCAGCGGACCAAGCAACGCCGGGATCAGAAGACGATAGGGAATGGTCAGCAGACCGAGCTTCAGGCTTGAGCCGATATAGGAGACGCTGACCGACTTCAGCTCGGAACCGAAGCCGAGCGAAAGAAGGATTTCGATCACCAGCGACAGGCCGAAAAACAACGTCAGACTCTGCAGCACGTTCGCGCCGCCCCGTTGCTCGAAGACGCCGGAATAGAAAAGGTAGAGCGCCACGCCGAGGATATAAAAGGGCACGAGGCCGATCAGCGCTGCGACAACGGGATCAAGCCCCCATTGACACAGCGTGTAGACGAAGAATGCACCGGCGACGACCAGCGTCGGATGGGCGATATTGGGGATGTGAAGAATGCCGAAGGTGATTGCGAGCCCGAGGGCGAGCGCCGCATAGACGCTGCCCAGCAGAATGCCCGTCACGATGGCGTTCAGCAGAATGTCGATCGAAAACATCATAAAGCCCTTGAGCCGGCATGAGGCCGGCTCTCTGGATCGGGTGAACTATTAGCCGGCGCGCGCGGCATTGTACGGGCCGGCGAGATCGCCGGTCTTCAGCGACGGCGGATCGAGGATGACCTGATGGCCCGGATTGCGGAACTGCTCGAGGTCATTACCCTTGATGCCGCGCAGCTGCACCATCAGCACGCGCCGCTCCTTCCAGTCGCCGATCTCGTTGAAACCGATCTTGCCGGCAATCGTGTCGACCTCGTTGGCATGCAGATATTCGGCCATCTTTGCCGGATCGACCGAGTTTGAGCCCTTGATCGCCGCTTCGGCGAGCTGGCCGGCGACATAATAGAAGGGCGGGATATAAAAGCCGAGCGGGTCGACGCCCTGCTCAACCGCGATCGGTGTATAGCGACTGAAGAAGCCCTTGATCGCCGGGGTCTGCATCGTCGGCTCTGGAACGAAAGTATGCGAGTTGACGATACCGTTGAGCTCAGGCCCAAGCGAGCTCAACAGTGCGCCATATTGTGGGCCGATCATGGCGCCGCCAAAGAGTTTCACCTTGTCGGAAATGCCTATTTCCTTGATGCCGCGAATGATCGCCGTGCTGTCTGCCGGATAGGAAGCGATGAAGATCGCTTCGGGGTCGGCGGCATTGATATTGCGAATGATCGAGGAGAAATCCGTCGTGTTCGGCGGATAGCTCTGGTTGAAGACGACATCCATGCCGTATTCCTTGGCGACTTCCGCGCCGCCCTTGGCGGCATTCTTCGAAAATTCCAGGTCGGCATTGATGATGGCGATCTTCGTCACACCTTGCGCCTTAGCAAGATCGAAGAAGCCGCGCGCCCAGTCGCGACCGGAATTCGGACCCCAGGGGCCGCTGTGGAAGAACTTGTCGTGGCGGGCGACATCGTTGCCGGCAAGCCCGAACATGCCGATCATGAAGAGGTCGCGCTGCTTGATGAAGGGCATGACGGGGGCAGAGAGGTTGGCGCCATAGGGGGAAAACAGCACGTCGCAGGCGTCGACATCGATGAGCTTGGAATAGATCGCCGGAACATTGGCCGCGCTGCTCTGGTCGTCATAGGTGACGAGCTCGACCTTGCGGCCGAGGAGGCCGCCGGCGGCGTTGACGTCATCACGCCAGAGCTCGTAGCCGATCAGCCCGTTCTTCGTGCTGGCGAGCGGGCCTGTCAGTGAAACGCTGGCGCCGATGCGGATCGGCTTGTCTTCAGCAAAAGCCCTGCTCCCCGGAATTGCAGGTGCGGCAAGCCCGACTGCGGTTGCGGCCACGAGCTTGTGGAACTCACGCCTTGTTTTCATCGCTTTTCCCTCCCAAGAAAATTCGCTAGACGAATAAATATTCGCATAACGATAGGCGGCGGCTCTTGCACTTGTCAATCCCGTGTGCGAACGAAAAAAGGAACTGCAGGAGGATTCCGATGATCGACAGCAATTCGCCCGAGTTTGTCGAGGCGCTGGCGCGAGGCCTGTCTGTTCTGGAAGCCTTCGATAGGCATGATCCGGAAATGACGCTGGCGGAACTGTCAAGAAAGGTCGGCATGTCGATCGCCACCGTTCGCCGCAACGTGCTGACGCTGGAGGCGCTCGGCTTCATTCGCCGCCACAACAAACATTTTCTGCTGGCACCGCGAATTTTGACGCTCGGCTCGGCCTATCTGAACGCTTTCAACGTCGAAGAGGCGGTCACCCCCGAACTTCATCGCATCACCACGCAGTTCGGCGACGCCGCCAACATGGCCGTGCTCGATGGGACGAATGTTCTCTACATCGCCCATCTCTCGGAAAGCCGCGGTGTGCGCCGCAATGCAAGCCTTGGCGTCACCTATCCTGCCTTCGCCACCTCGATGGGCCGAGTCCTGCTTGCAGCCTTGCCGGACGATGAGATTGATCGCTATTTCCAGGCCTATAATCCGGTCAAGCTCACCGATTACACCGTCACCGACGAGGTGGAACTGCGCGACATCCTGGTCGAGACCCGCAACAAGGGCTATTCGATCACTGTCGACCAGCTCGACTATGGCATCACCGCGATCGCCGTGCCGGTGAAGGACAATAGCGGCCGTATCGTCTGTTCTATCAACAGTTCCGGCTATACGCCGCGGCTTACCCCTGAAGAATTGATCGCGCAGCGTCTGCCGGAAATGCGGCTTGCCGCCAACCGGCTGTCGCAGCTCTTCACCCGCTTCCCGGCACTTCTGCACTCGCTGGCACCGGCCGCCGCGTCCAGCCGATAGAGCAACCCTTCATCGCGAATTTTTCACGAGGCTCCACGTCGGGGCTTGACACCGGCCCTTTCCGAAATTCATTATACGAATATAAATTCGCTAGACGAATACATTGAAGTGTCAGGGAGGAGCCCATGACGCGATTGAAAGTCGCCCTTATCGTCGGCAGCGCGCGGGCTGCCTCCCTCAACCGGCTACTCGCCCTTGCAATGACGAAGCTTGCCAAGCCCGATATCGAATTCGAATGGGTGACGATCCGAGACCTGCCGATCTTCGACCAGGAGCTACTGGATGCCGGCACGCCGTCGCCGGTCGAACGGCTGAAGGGCCAGATCAGGCGCGCCGACGCGCTGCTTTTCGTGACCCCCGAGCACAATCGCTCCATCTCGGCCATGCTGAAAAACGCCATCGACTGGGGCTCGCGTCCGAGGGATACCAGCGTCTGGACAAGCAAGCCGGGCGCTATCGCCGGCGCCTCGTACGGACGCATCGGCACCGCGGCAGCGCAGCAGCACCTGCGCGCCATTCTCGGCTGCCTGGACGTCGCCGTCATGGGCCAGCCCGAGGCTTTCATTCATCTCTATCCTGATCTCATCACCCCCGATGGCGAGGTGACCAATGAGGAAACCCGCCGCTTCCTGCAGAGCTACATGGATCAGTTCGACCTATGGGCCAGCCGCTTCGTCTCGATGAAAAGCGCTGCCGCCTGACACGGGAATTCAACCCAAGGATTTCAGCATGAAAATCGGAAAGCAATCGCAGCCCTATCAGGCGATATGCACCTCCAACCCGGAGACGATCATAGTCCGCGGTTATGATCTCGTGGAAAACCTCGTCGGCTCCATTTCCTTCACGGAATACACATGGCTGCTGGTCGCCGGCTCCCTGCCGGACGAAAAGCAGCGCCGCATGCTGGATGCCACGCTGGTGGCGATCGCCGAACATGGTCTTGTCCCGAGCGTACAGGCTGCCCGCATGACGCTCGCCGCCTCCCCGGAAGCCGTACAGGGGGCGGTGGCTGCCGGTCTTCTCGGCTGTGGTTCGGTGATCCTCGGTGCGTCTGAATCGGCCGGTGCCTTCTTCCGCGATGTGCGGCAAGAGAAGGAGGCGAGCGGAAGCTCGACGGAGGCTGCGGCCGAAAAGCTGCTACGCCGCTACAAGGAAGAGAAGAGGCCAGTGCCCGGTTATGGCCATCCCCTGCACAAGGGACATGATCCCCGCGCCGAGCGGCTGCTTGCAATCGCCTGTGATCTCGGTCTTGCCGGCGTTCATTGCGAAATCGCCAAGATGGTCGAGAAACTCATTCCTGACATCATCGGCAAGCCCTTGGTGATGAACGTATCGAGCGCCATCCCCTCAGTGCTGCTCGATGCCGGCTATCCGCTTCTGGCGCTGAAGGGCGTGCCGCTTCTGGCGCGTACCGCGGGCCTCATCGGCCATCTGCTCGAAGAGCAGACCCGCCCGATCGGCTTCATCATGTCCCATGCGGCTGCCGGCGCCATCGAATATGACGGCCCGACGCCCGAAGGTTTCGTCGCGAACGAGAATTAGGATTCGGAAATGCTGACTGCTTTGAACCAAATCCGCGTCGTCGAACAGGGCACGTTCATCACCGGACCCTGCGCGGGAATGATGCTTGCCGATCTCGGCGCCGATGTCATCAAGATCGAATCCGCCGGTAACGGCGACCCCTATCGCAGCTTCAAGTCCGGATTCTACAGCGCTCATTTCCAGGCCTATAACCGCAACAAGCGGACAATCGGACTGGACCTCAAGAGCGATAAGGATCGCGAGATCTTCTATCAGCTGATCGCCCAGGCGGATGTCTATATCCAGAATTTCCGTCCGGGTGCCGCTGCCCGCATTGGCGCCGATTATGAGACGCTATCGAAGATCAATCCGAAGCTCGTCTATTGCTCGATCAGCGGCTTCGGACCCGATGGTCCCTATGCGCAGCGGCCGGTCTATGATTCCGTCGCCCAGGCCATCAGCGGTTTCCTGAGCGTCGCCATCGACCCCGAGCAGCCGCGCTTCATCGGCCCGGCGCTCGCCGATGCCATTACCGGCATCTACGCTTCGCTCGGCATTTCCGCAGCCCTCGTCGAGCGCGGCCGCACCGGCAAGGGCAAGCGCATCGACATCTCGATGATCGAGGCGATGATGCATTTTGCCGTCGAGCCCTTCATGGGCTATTTCGCTCTTGGCGAAGAACCGAGCGGCATCGACCGGCCGCGGCTCGCGCAAGCCTATATCGTGCGCTGCAAGGACGAGAAGCTTTTCGCCTTCCATCTCTCGTCGCTCGACAAGTTCTGGGATGCGCTGGTGGAGGCGATCGACGGGCAGGAACTTGCGAAGGATGAGCGCTTCTCGCAGCGTCTGAAACGCATCGACAATTACGAAGCGTTGAATGCCGAATTGAATGCGATCTTCGCAACGAGGACGCGGGCTGAATGGGTGGAACGCTTCTCCAGCTTCGACGTGCCCTTCGCACCGATCAACTCAATCCCCGACGTCGTCGGCGACCCGCAGGCACAGCATCTTAACATGTTCGTACCGGTCGGAGGCCGCATCGAAGGCGCCGAGCATACTGTGCGCCCAGCTTTTTCCTTCGACGGAAAGCATGCCACGACGGTGCGGGCTGCACCCGTCGTCGACCAGCACAGCGACGAAATCCGGGCGGCCCTCAGAAGCAATCCCGACATCTGGCCGGAGCTGAACCCGGAGACGGAACCGGTGGCGGCGGCGCAATAAAACGGCTTAATGGACACGCGATATTTGGAGGAGAGATATGGCAACCCTGGCAGCGGTCCTTGCGACCACGCACCACCCTTTTTACCTGAAGGCGACGACGGCGCCGCCCGAGCAGCAGATGCCGCATGCACCGGAATGGAAGCGCAAGATCGAGGCCTATCGCGAGACACTGACGCGCGCCAGACCCGATATCCTGGTGATGGTTGGCGCCGACCATTTCCACCAGTTCTTCCTCGACAACTACCCGACATTCCTGATCGGCAAGGCGCCGCGTTATGACGCCACCTTCTACAACGAAGAGCGCGAATTCGGCATTCCGAAATATGTGCTGGAAGGCCATGAGGAACTGTCGAACTTCATGCATCAGGGCCTGATGGACCGCGGCTTCGACTTCGCCTTCAGCCATGAGCTGAAGCTCGACCACTCGATCATCTGCCCGATCATCACGACACGGCCGGAGGCCGACCTGCCGGTCGTGCCGATTTACACCAATATCTTCGTGCCGCCCCTGCCCTCGCCGAAGCGCTTCTGGGATCTCGGGCGCGCCATTCGCGAAATCATCGATGAATATCCCTCCGACAAGCGTATCGCCGCCGTCGGCAGCGGGCATCTTTCGCTGGAGCTTGGTGGGCCGCGCCAGTTCAAGGAAACTGGTCCCGATCCGGACTTCGACCGCAAGGCAATCGAATGGCTGTCCACCGGCAATATCGAGGCGATCCTGGAAAACGTCACCCATGACAGCATGACCAAAAGCGGTAATGCCACGCATGGCTTCATGGACCTGATCCTGATGATGGGCATCGCCGGGCCGATCCCGACCGCCTATCACGACAATCTCGACCTCTTCCACACCATGGAGGCCTATTTCACCTGGTATCCCGAAGGAGCTGCAGCATGAGCAAGTATTATGTGAACAAGTTCCTCTTTACCGTCGATCGCGATCCGGAGCTGCTGCGCCGCTACAAGGAAGATCCGCGCTCGCTGGTCGCCAGTTGGGAACAGTCGATCGGCCCAAAGCTCAACGACGCCGAGATGTCTACAGTCAACACGCTAACGGACGCCGAGCGCGATGCACTTATCAATCACGACTATGTCGCGCTGTTTGAGATGGGTGCGCATTTCTTCCTGTCGCTGACGATCTTCATCGCCATCTACGATGAAGACTACATGGCAAAGAACGGCCCACTGTCGTTTCAGCGGGAATTTGCCGCCAAGCTGCAGCACTGGACAGGTAAGGCATATCCGTCCGTCGCGCTCTGGCAGGCCGCTGCACGCTGACGATTTCGTTTTGAATGGCCTTCCGGCGCCGTCTGGCGCCGGACGACATAACGCATCTGGATCGGATTGGGAGGAAAACTATGTGCAAATTCTGCGGTAACCGGACGCACGCGCCGGCCGAACTCGGAGGCGGCGCAGCCAGGCCAACAATTGCACCGGCAACCATGCCTGCCGGGATCGGCGACGGCGACCGCCTGACGCTGATCCGCGGCGGCGCGGTCCTGTCCATGGATGACACAGTCGGCAATTTTGCGAAGGGCGACGTTCTGCTCCGCGGTTCGCGGATCGTCGAGATCGCGGCTTCGATCGGCGCCCCGGAAGCAGCTATCATCGACGCCTCGGGCATGATCGTCATGCCGGGCTTTATCGACACTCACCATCATCAGTTCGAGACCGCACTTCGAAGCCTGCTCGCCGACGCGATCCTCATCAATGACGGGCGGCCAGAGAGTGGCGCCAACTATTACGAATGGATCCTTCAGAAGTTCTCGGTCCTCTACCGCCCCGAGGACGTCTATATTTCCGAGCTCTTCGGTGGCCTGTCCCAGATCGATGCCGGCGTGACGACCGTCATGGATGTCAGCCAGATCCACCATTCGCCGGAACATTCGGACGCGGCGATCGCAGCGCTTCGCGATGCCGGACGGCGCGCCGCCTTCGGTTATTTCGAAGGCTGGGGTGACGCGGCAAAATATCCGGGTGACGCGCGACGGATCAAGGCCGAGCATTTTGCAAGCGACGACCAACTCCTCACCATGGTGATGGGCGGCGAAATCTATCTGCCCTTCTACGAGGAAGCCTGGGCGCTCGGTCGCGAACTTGGCATTCCGGTCGCCCTGCATGTGGTCGGGACCTTCGGCATGCAGCCGGTCTTCGACCAGCTGGCGGAGGCCGGAAAATTCGGGCCTGACAACATCTTCATCCATATGACCGGCATGAGCGACATGGCCTGGAAGCGCGCTGCCGACGCAGGTTCGCATATATCGCTGTCGGTGCCGATCGAGATGCAGATGCGCCACGGTAATCCGCCGCTGCAACAGGCGCTCGATCTCGGTCTCCAGCCATCCCTATCGACGGATGTGGAATGTACCATGACCGCCGACATGTTCACGCAGATGCGCTCGGCGATGACGCTGCAGCGGATGCTGGCGAACGATAAGGCGCTGCGTGGCGAGGACCATCCGAAGCTTTTGTCGGCGATCAACGTCATACGCTTCGCGACGATCGAAGGCGCGCGCGGCCTGAAGCTCGACCATAAAACCGGTTCACTGACCCCCGGCAAGGAGGCCGACATCATTCTGCTCGATGCCAACGCAATCAACGTTGCCCCGCTGAATCATGTAGCCGGCGCTGTTGCAACTTTGATGGAGCGATCGAATGTCTCGACAGTGCTTTGCGCCGGCAAGGTTCGCAAGTGGCAGGGCGCGCTTCTCGGTCACGACATCGCCAAGCTTAGGGCGGAACTGGAAGCGAGCCGGGACTTCCTGTTAGGCGCTGCGGAGATCACATCAGATCTGTTCAGGTAGTACATCTCCCGCTTCTCGCATCGGCTTGATATTCAGCTGTGTAGAGCAGGCGTTCAGCGTCATTTTACTTCTTGCTCTTGATGCGATTTGGACTATCGGCACCCACGCCAGAAGTAGCGAAGGCAGTGATCGGGTAATACCCCTCACCTGGAGGGGTTTTGACAGCAGATAAGCGAAACACCCGTCCAGGACGAGCAGCTGTCGCAAAGTGCACGATACCCGTTGGAATAACGCAGACCGTCAGCCCAGAGAATGCGAGGCTAAGGCATAGACAACCGGGCCGCCGTCCAGCCCCGTGCCGTAATCGGCCTCTTCCCGGGTCACCATGGTCGTTACCGTATTGTGGACACCGAGGCCGCATTGCCGGACGGAGGATGCAAAGGCGCCGCTGTCGAAATGCGTGTCGATACGCAGGAAGCCGCCGACATGGGCGGCGACATGCGGGTGGGTGACCCGGATCGCATCGGCATCGCAAGCGGCAACGACCGGGCCGACGACATGCCCGCGCCCGAAACGGCGGCGCATCGAATAGGCACGCAGCCTGTCGCCCTCGTAAAGACCATAGGTGATGGAACTGTCGAATAGCCGCAGGAGATGCTGGCGGCGAGCCGCACCGAAAGCCGGTGCATCGAGCGCGATGATCGCTTCCAGATCGCCGCGATCGAGCCGGCGCAGGACAAGCCCGGCCTCGACGGACGCAATCGGCGCCGGCGCGAGCGCGGTTCCCTGGCACTGATAGACCGTGCCCTTGGGAATAAAGCCGAGCGAGACATAAAGCCGCCGGGCTTCGCGCGTGGAGTTCAACCGAAGACAATCGTGACCGCAATCGGTCATGATCCGCTGCATGAGCCATTTGGCCGCGCCATTGGCCTGTAGCCTGGGTGAGGTGACCAGCATACCGAAGGTAGCGAAGCTTTCCCCATGGGGAAACCACATGGCGGAGGCGCCGACCCGGCCGATTTCGTCCAGCGCGACATAGCCTTTGCCGATGTCGAGCAGATGCTGCCAGTCGGCAGCCCGGTGCGGCCAGCCGACGGAAATCGACAGGGCCTGCAACTGGGAGATCTCGACATTCGCGACGTCGGCGAAGCGCATCTCGAAATTATCGACATTCAATGTCCGAGGCAGATTGCTATCCATCATTCACCCAGCCGAGACGGCACACGCTCCTCCGGATCGTACGCCCGGATATCCCGATGGTCATCCTAACCACCATTCGGCGAAACATTTCACTGCTGAAGCGCGATGCAGCACAAGATTTGACCGTATCCCTTCCGCTTTCGGCAGCCATTTCATCTGCATCGCTCTAACCTTGATCCTTGAGATTGGTTCACCTGTTCTGCGCAAGCCCGGTTTGCGGAGGTGAGTTCACACTGTCTGGAGGCAGAAACGATGGCGATGCGCGCCCTGGACATCTTGGAAAAGCTGGTCGGCTTTCCGTCCGTCGTCGGCACGCCGAATGACGAGATCGTCGAATGGATCGCCGATTATCTCAAATCCCTCGGTATCCGGGCGCATGTCCTGCCCGGTCCGGAAGGCGACAGGGCAAATCTATTTGCCACGATCGGACAGGATGACAGGCCGGGCTACATCCTCTCCGGCCACATGGATGTCGTGCCTGCCGCCGAGGCCGGATGGAACAACAATCCCTTCCGCATGCGGATCGAGGACGGCAGGATTTACGGCCGCGGCACGACCGACATGAAGGGATTTCTGGCGGCTGTCCTTGCTGCCGTGCCGGCGATGGTCTCCAGGCCGCTTTCCCGTCCCATCCATCTCGCCTTCTCCTATGACGAGGAAGCGGGTTGCCGCGGCGTGCCGCATCTGCTGACCCGCCTGCCCGATCTCTGCACGTCTCCACTCGGCGCCATCATCGGCGAGCCGAGCGGTATGAAGGCAATCCTCGCGCATAAAGGCAAAGCCGCGGCCAGGTTGACACTCAAAGGCCGTTCCGGTCACTCTTCCCGGCCGGATCTCGGCCTCAATGCGATCCATGCCATGACGGACGTGCAGCAGGCCGCGGTTGCGGCGGCCGAAACGCTGGCCCAAGGCCCGTTCGAGGCGGAATTCGAACCGCCCTATTCGTCGCTCTCGATCGGCAGGATCAGCGGCGGCCAGGCCGTCAACATCATTCCCGAGCTTTGCATCATCGAACTGGAGGCACGCGCGATCTCTTCAGCCGACCCGGAAACCCTGCTCCAACCGGTACGCACCGCAGCCGAAAAGCTGGCGGCAACGGGTTTCGGCGTCGATTGGCAGATCTTGAGCAGCTATCCGGCGCTGCTTCTGTCTCCCAGCTCGCCGCTTGCCGGCCTCCTGCAGGATCTGACGGGATGTGAGCCGCTCGCCGCCGTCAGCTATGGAACCGAGGCCGGCCTTTACCAGCGGGCGGGAATGGATGCGATCATCTGTGGACCCGGCGACATTGCGCGGGCGCACAAGCCGAACGAGTTCATCGAGACCGGCGAACTCGCCGCCTGCCAGGCGATGATCGAAGCCCTCGGCGACAGGTGCCGAGCCGAAACCTGACGGCCCAGAACCGGAGCACAGAATGACATTCCTCTTCAACTCGGACACCGCCCGCGGCCAAGTCTTTCGCGACATCTTCGCCCGCGAACTGCCGGACCTGCCGTTTTCCATGGATGCCGCTTCGGTCGATCCGGACGCCGTCCGCTACATCATCACTTGGACGGTCCCGTCCGATCTGGCGCGCTACCGCAACCTGGAAGTGATCTTTTCGATCGGTGCCGGCGTCGATCAGTTTCAGGCCGCCAAGATCCCAGATCATATCCGGATCGTGAGGATGATCGAGGACGGCATCATCCTCATGATGCAGGAATATGTCACGCTCGGCGTGTTGGCCCTGCACCGCAACCTGCCCGTCTATATCCAGCAGAAAAAGACCGAGCTCTGGCAGTCCCTGCCGCCGGTGCAGGCGAGCGACCGCCGGGTCGGCATATTGGGGCTCGGCAGCCTGGCCCAGGCATCCTTCGACCGATTGAAGCCTTTCGGCTTTCCGCTTGCCGGATGGAGCCGCTCGGCCCGCGAGATCGACGGAGTGCGCTGCTTCAGCGGCCCGGCCGGCCTGACGGCGATGCTGGCCGAAACCGATATCCTGATCTGCCTTCTTCCCCTCACCGACGAAACCCGCGGCTTCCTCAATGCGGATCTTTTCCGCCAACTGCCGAAAGGCGCCGGCCTCGTTCAGGTGGGGCGCGGACCGCAACTGGATGACCGGGCGCTTCTGGACGCACTCGACAGCGGACACCTGTCCGGCGCAGTCATCGATGTCACGGATCCGCAGCCTCTGCCGCCCGGTCATCCGCTCTGGCGGCATGAGCAGATCATCATCACGCCCTATACCGCCAGCGTCACCCAACCCCAGACCGCAGCCCTTGCCGTCGCGGACAATATAAAGCGGCTTCGCGCCGGGCTCGATCCAGTCGGCCTCGTCGATCGCCAACGCGGCTATTGAACACTCAACCCCAAAGGAACACCAATGTCGCTTCTCAAGACCATCGAACACGATCCGTCCTTCGCGCCGCGGGAAGACAAGCCGACAGCCGAACGGCTGATCTCCGGCAGCCCGGAATTCAAGACCTGGGCACAGGACGAGTCCCATGACGAACTCGTCCGCACCGGCGTCTGGGAGGCAACACCCGGCCTCACCCATTCGATCAAGGGAACCACCTTCGAATTCTGCCACATCATTTCGGGCGTCGTGGAAATCACGCCGAAAGATGGCGAGCCGGTGACCTACAAGGCAGGCGACAGCTTCGTCATGAAGCCGGGCTTCGTCGGCACCTGGAAGACAATCGAAACGGTACGCAAGATCTACCTCGTCGTGACGCCCGAGACGTGATCCGGCGGCTTGCCAAACAATACGTCGTATGGCGCGGCTAAAACGGATTTTTTAGCCGCGCCAATTCCCTCTACCGGATCACGCAGATGTGCCGATACGGTAGCATTCCCGTCAGATGACCGGAGATGGACCGATGAGCCTGAGTTTCGATCCCGACAGCCTTCCATTGCCGATGGGGCATTTCATCGACGGCCGGCTCCTGGCCGCCGAGGGCAGCATTCCGATGCATCGGCCCTCCGATGGCAAGGCTTATGCCGATTGTCCGGTCGCCGACGCCGATCTGGTCGATCAGGCCGTACAGACGGCCAAAAAGGCCCTGAAGGACAGCAATTGGGGCGGAACTCGCCCGCGCGAGCGGCTGAAGGCATTGCATCGCTGGGCGGATCTGATCGAACAGAACGCCGTGGAGCTCGCAAAACTGGAGGCAGTCTCTTCGACGCGACCTGTCGGCCATCTGGTCGATGGCGACATCGGTATTTCGGCCGAACAGATCCGCTTCTTCGCGGAATTCGCCGACAAGGAAGGTAGCGATCTCGTTCCGACCGATGACGGCAATCTCGGCATGATCATGACCGAGCCTTATGGCGTCGTCGGCGCTATCACGCCCTGGAATTTCCCGATCAACATGGCCGCCTGGAAGCTCGGCCCGGCGCTTGCGGCCGGCAATGCGGTCGTGCTGAAACCGTCCGAGATGACACCCTTCTCGACGCTTCGACTGGCGGAGCTTGCCGTAGAGGCCGGCATTCCGGCCGGTCTGATCAATATCGTGCTTGGCGACGGCATGACGACCGGCAATGCGATGACCGGCCATCCGGATATCGCCAAGGTCAGCTTCACCGGCTCCACCCGCGCCGGCTCGGCGATCATGGAAAACATCGCCCGCACCGGTATCAAGCCGATGACGCTGGAGCTTGGTGGCAAGAGCCCGCAGCTCGTTTTTGCCGATGCCGATATCGACAAGGCCGCCGCGGCGGTGACCGCAAGTATCACCAGCAATGCCGGTCAGGCCTGTGTCGCCGGATCACGCCTGATCGTTGAGAAAAGCGTCGCACCCCGGTTGATCGAGGCCATCTTGAAGAAGATGGCCGGCATCGTTCCAGGCCCGACCTGGGATGCGGCGAGCCAGTATTCGCCGATTATTTCCGAGAGGCAGCGCCAGCGGATCGACGACATTATCGGCGCCTCGGTTTCCGCCGGTGCCGAATGCCTGACAGGCGGGCGTTCCATGGACGTGCCGGGATATTTCTATTCGCCGACGCTGATTGCCGGCATCGACCAGAATTCTCCTGCCGTTATCGAGGAAATCTTCGGACCCGTGCTGACGCTCCAGACCTTCGAAGACGAAGACGAAGGAATGAGCCTTGCCGACCATCCGAGTTATGGACTTGCCGCCGGCCTCTTTACCAGCGACCTGTCGCGCGCCATTCGCCTGACGCGAAGGCTGCAGGCCGGTACGATCTGGGTCAACCGCTACGGCCGCTCGCGCGACCACATCCTGCCGACCGGCGGCTACAAGCAGTCCGGCATCGGCAAGGATCTCGGACGGGAGGCTTTCCAGGCCAACCGCAAGAGCAAAAGCGTCCTGATCAGCCTTTGAGGATTCTGAAAACATGACAACACACAAGATTGCCCTCATCCCTGGCGACGGGATCGGCCACGACATGGTTTCCGCGGCATGGTCCGTGCTGGAGAAAGCCGCCGGCGCGCATGGCTTCGGCCTCGAAGGCACGAATTTTCCGTGGTCCTGCGCCTTCTACAAGGAAACCGGCATGATGATGCCGGCAGACGGGATCGAAACGCTGCGCAGCTTCGACGCCATCCTGCTTGGCGCCGTCGGTTGGCCCGCGGAAGTGCCGGATTCGGTCTCGCTGCACGGCCTGCTCCTGCCGATCCGCAAGAGTTTTGTCCAATATGCGAATATCCGCCCGCACCGGCTGCTTTCCGGCGTCGAAGGACCGCTGAAGGCAACCGCTTTCGACATTCTCTGCATCCGCGAAAACACCGAGGGCGAATATTCCGGCGCCGGCGGTCGCATCCATCAGGGCAGCACGGACGAAGTGGCGGTCGAAACCTCGATCTTCACCCGCAAGGGCGTCGAGCGCATCCTGCGCTTCGCCTTCGAGCAGGCGCGCACACGGCGCAAGAAACTGGCCTCGGTCACCAAGTCGAACGCCCAAAAATATTCGATGGTGTTTTGGGATGATGTGACGAAGCAGCTTTCGGCCGAATATCCCGATGTCGAGGTCACCAGCTATCACATCGACGCCATGGCGGCGCGCATGGTGATGGCGCCGGAAACGCTTGACGTGATCGTCGCCTCCAACCTGTTTGGCGATATCCTGACTGATCTCGGCGCGGCGATCCAGGGCGGCCTTGGTTTTGCAGCCTCGGCCAATATCAATCCGGAGCGCAATGCGCCGTCGATGTTCGAGCCGGTACATGGTTCGGCGCCGGATATCGCCCATCTCGGCATCGCCAACCCGATCGCCACCGTCTGGTCCGGCGCCATGATGCTCGATCATCTTGGCGAAAAGGATGCTGCCGCCGCCGTCATGAAGGCGATCGAGACCGTGACCGCCAGCGGCATCGGCACGGTTCCCGGCAAGGACAAGACGGACGCCATCACCGCAGCACTGCTCGCTGCGCTCTGAACCCGAGGAACGGATCCATGCAGAATTTGAAACTCGCCTCCCTGTTCCGCCAGCAAGGCCTGATCGGCGGCAACTGGCTTGCCGCCGGCTCCGGCAAGACGGTCGATGTTCTCGATCCCGCCAGCCAGACGGTGATCGGCACCGTGCCCGACATGGGCGGTGACGAGACCCGCGCAGCGATCGAGGCGGCCAACAGGGCCTATCCGGCATGGAAGAAGAAGACCCATGCCGAGCGCGCCGCGCTGCTCGAAACCTGGTACGGCCTGATGCACGAGCATCTGGAAGATCTCGCGCTGATCCTGACGACCGAGCAAGGCAAGCCGCTCGACGAGGCGCGCGGTGAAATCCGTTATGGCGCCTCCTTCGTCAAATGGTTCGCGGAAGAGGCGCGCCGCATCAGCGGCTCGACCATTCCCTCGCCAACGCCCGACCGCCGCATCATCGTTCTGAAGGAACCGGTCGGTGTCTGCGGCATCATCACGCCCTGGAACTTTCCGAATGCGATGATCACACGGAAAATCGCGCCGGCGCTCGCAGCCGGATGTACAGTGGTGGTGAAACCCTCGGAATTCACGCCCTATTCGGCGCTGGCGCTCGGCGTCCTCGCTGAGATGGCGGGCATTCCCGCCGGCGTCATCAATATCGTCACAGGCATGCCGAAGGAAATCGGCAACGAGATCATGGCCAATACGACGGTCAGAAAAATCTCGTTTACTGGTTCGACGCCGGTCGGTTCGCTGCTGATGCACGGGGCTGCCGACAGCATCAAGCGGCTGTCGCTCGAACTCGGCGGCAATGCGCCCTTCATCGTTTTCGACGATGCTGATCTTGATCTTGCGATCGAAGGCGCGATCATCTCGAAGTTCCGCAATGGCGGCCAGACCTGCGTCTGCGCCAACCGAATCCTCGTGCAGGCCGGCATCTATGACCGGTTTGCCGAAAAGCTGACGGCGCGCGTCAATGCCATGAAGGTCGGCCCGGGCACGGAAGCCGGCGTTTCGATCGGCCCGATGATCAACGGTGCCGCGATCGCCAAGATCAACCGCCATGTCGAGGACGCGGTCGCTAAGGGCGCCAAAATCGTGACGGCGAAACCGAACCTGCCGGCGGGCAGCCAGTATACGGCTCCAGTCGTGTTGACCGGCGCCACGACCGACATGCAGCTTGCCAGCGAAGAAACCTTCGGCCCGGTCGCCCCCCTCTTCCGCTTCGAGACGGAGGAAGAAGCGATCGCGATTGCCAACGGCACTCCGTTCGGCCTTGCCGCCTATTTCTACACGGAAAGCCTGAAGCGCGCGTGGCGTGTTGGCGAGGCACTGGAATTCGGCATGGTCGGGCTGAATACCGGTCTGATCTCGACCGAGGTCGCGCCCTTCGGCGGCGTCAAGCAATCGGGTCTTGGACGCGAAGGCTCGCAGCTTGGGATCGAAGAATATCTGGAAGTGAAGACGTTTCATATGGGCGGGCTCAACTGAGCCTGCCTTCGAAGGGACAAATAAAAAGCAGGGGCTGTGATCACAGCCCCTGCTTTCTTGTTTCAGATGATGACGGCTGTTCCCGTTACTGAACCTTGTCGAGCATCCTGTAATAGAGCCCGACGAACGGCAGGAACCAGGGTTTGCCGAAATGGCCCGGCACCGCCGGCCATTCGAGCCCCTTCACCGGATTGCGGTCCGGACGGCCGAGGATCGCGTCGGCGATCGTCATGCCGAGATGGGTCGAGAGCTGCGCTCCGTGGCCGGAATAGCCCATCGCGTACCAGAGCCCGTCATGAAAACCGGCGCGCGGATAACGGTCCTTGGTGATATCGACCAGACCGCCCCAGCAATAATCGATCTCGACATGGGCAAGCTGCGGGAAGATCCGCGTCAGGCTTTCACGCAGGATGGCACCGCTCTTGGCATCAGAACGCTGGTCCGAGGTCGCCGAAAAACGCGCCCGGCCACCGAAGATCAGCCGATTGTCCGGTGACAGGCGCCAATAGTTGCCGATATTCATGCTGTTGACGCAGGTGCGGTTGCCCGGCATGGTCGCGGCGATTTCTTGGTCGGTCAGCGGTCGCGTGGCGATAATAAAACTGCCGACGGCCATGATCCGGCGACGGAAATAACCGAAATTCGGCGTCGTATAGGCGCCGCTCGCCATCAGCACATTGTCGGCAGTGACCGAACCCTTGGCGGTCTTCAGCACATGCCGGCCGGCGGATTTCGAGATGTCGGTGACGGTCGCCTTTTCGACGATGATGGCACCGCGCCGCTTGGCCGCCTCGGCGAGGCCGACGACATAACGCCCCATGTGCATCATCGCACTCTTCTTCGACAACATGGCGCCGTGGAAGGACGAACCGATCTCGTTTTTGAGATCGGCAGGCGACAGAAGCGCCGTGTTCGGATCGACCTCCGCATGCACGGCCTCGAAATTCTTCGCCAATCCCTCGAAATGCTGCGGCTTGGAAGCAAGCTTCAGCTTGCCGGCACGGCGGAAATTGCAGTCTATGCCTTCTTCGGCAATGATCGCTTCCAGCGTGTCGATCGAAGCGTCGAGCGCCTTGTAGAGGGCGATCGCCCGCTCCTTGCCGAGCTCCCGCTTCGCCGACAGGTAGCTGTGGGCGAGGCCATTGTTCAGGTGTCCGCCATTGCGGCCGGATGCGCCGAAACCGACCATCTCCGCCTCCAGCACGATGACTTTGGCACCGGCCATCGCCAGCTGTCGTGCCGCACCGAGCCCGGTGAAGCCGCCGCCGACCACCACGACATCGTAGTGACCTTCGATCGGCCCTTCGACGGCGCCCGGAAAACGGGGCGCCGTATCATGCCAGTAGGAGACGTATTTCATCGGCTTGCGCCTTTCCGTTAGAGACCGACGACGCCAGCAAGGCCGGAAATATCGGCAATTTCCGTATAGCCATAATAGGGGTTGGCCGGCTCGTGACCACGGTTGACCCAGACCTTGTTCTTGATGCCGAGATCATGGGCCGACATCAGATCGTAGCGGAAGGACGAGGAGCAATGAAGGATGTCTTCCGGGCCGCAGCCGAGCATGTCGAACATGTATTCGAAGGCCTGGAAGCGCGGCTTGTAAGCGTTCGCCTGCTCGGCGGTGTAGACGGCATGAAAGGGGGCGCCAAGCTTTGCGACGTTGGATGGGATCTGGTCGTTCATCGCGTTGGAGAGGATGACGAGCGGAATTTCCTTGGCGACCCTGGCAAGACCGGCCGGAACGTCGGCATGCGGACCCCAGGTTGGCACCCGCTCGTAAACCATCCTGGCGTCTTCGTCCTTGAAGGTAACGCCGTTGCGCTTGCAGGTCCGCTCCAGCGAATTGTGGACGACGTCGGCGTAAGGCTTCCAGGCACCCATGATCTCGTCAACCCGGTAGCCCGCAAAGTTCTTGATGAATTCCAGCATGGCCGGTTCTTCGAGACGATCACCGTAGAGATCGCGGGCGGCTTCGGCCATCTGGAAGTTGATGAGCGTGCCGTGGCAGTCGAAGGTGATGTATTTCGGGCGGAATGTCGTCATGCGCTTCGTCCTTGCGTGATGGCCCGTCGAGCCTTGCGGGTGATGACACGATCATAAGGCCGCTTCCGGCATCATCGTCGACTGATTTGCAGAAATACGAAGCAGAAAGTTTCGTATCACGGCGCCGGTTTGGCATTTGCTTGCAGATCTGGCCCTCAGGAACGACTTTCGGAAGGGCTTATCCAGGCCCTGTTCGCGGTCGCACGGCATAAGATGCGGTCCCGCCCTGCTGCTTTGGCGAAAGATACCGCCACCGATACCGCCTTCGGATAATCTTCCGGTCCCTTCACCTCGAAACTTGCGGCAGAAAAGGGAGAGCATTGTCCATGCAAGTCCGGGACATCGAAACCAGAGCCTTCGGAGGCGAGCACCTTGATGGCGCGGTCCGTCTTTCGCGCGAAGCTGGCTGGCCGCATCGCCTGGAAGATTGGCAGGTCGTGCTTGATGTCAGCAAAGGCGTCGTGGCATTGGACGAGACCGGAAAGGTCGTCGGCACCACATTGATGACGCCCTATGGCGATGACTGCGCCACGATCAATATGGTGATCGTGGATGCCAGCATGCGCGGCCGTGGCGTCGGCCGCCGGCTGATGGACGAGGCACTTGGCCTTGCTGGTGTACGCCCCCTCCGGCTCATCGCAACCGCTGACGGCTTGCCACTTTACGAAAAGCTCGGCTTCCGCGGGACCGGCCGCTTGTTCCAACATCAGGGAGTGGTGGGCCAGGTCCCGAATCCGGCCCATGTTGAGGCTGCAACGGCGGCTGATCTGGCTGAAATTACGGCCATCGACCGGGATGCTTTTGGCGCCGACCGTTCTTCCCTGATTTCCAAACTTGCCGAAATCGGGGAATTCGCCGTGATCCGCCGTGACGGAAGGATCACCGGCTTTGCCTGCATCCGTGCCTTCGGGCGGGGCGAGGTGATCGGGCCTGTCGCAGCGACCACGATTGAAGATGCCAAGGCGCTTGTCGCGCATTTCATGAGCGGCAGGACCGGAGCCTTCCTCAGGCTCGATACCGGCAATGCCGACCTTGCCGCATGGCTTTCCGAACATTCGCTCGCTCACGTCGGCGGCGGCGTCGCAATGGCGCGCCCTGCACCGACACGCGCCCGTATCTCGACCTTCACCACTTTCGCACTGGCCAACCAGGCCCTCGGCTGATCCGGAGAAAATCATGCTCAGCAATTCGCTCATCGAACTCGATCGCGCCCATCTGGTCCATCCCGTCGCGTCCTATCGCGGCCATGAGCAGCAGGGCGTTCGCGTTCTCTCGTCCGCCAAGGGTGCCACCATCACCGATGCACAGGGCCGCCAGCTGGTCGACGGTTTTGCCGGCCTCTGGTGCGTCAACGCGGGTTATGGCCACGATTCCATCGTCGAAGCTGCAGCGCGCCAGATGCGCGAGCTTCCCTATGCGACCGCCTATTTCGGCCTTGGCTCCGAATCCGCCATCCGGCTTGCAGCAGAACTTGCCGAACGGGCGCCGGGCGATCTTGACCATGTCTATTTCACGCTTGGCGGTTCGGACGCCGTCGACAGCACGATCCGATTCATTCGCTATTACTGGTTTGCCAAGGGCCAGCCGCAGCGCGACCAGTTCATTTCTGTCGAACAGGGGTATCATGGTTCTTCAACTGTCGGCGCCGGCCTCACCGCCTTGCCGAACTTCCACGCCGGTTTCGGCATTCCCTTCGACTGGCAGCATAAGATTCCGTCGCCTTACCCTTATCGCAACCCGGTCGGCCAGGATCCGCAGGCAATCATCAACGCATCGCTTGCCGCGCTGAAGGCAAAGATCGAGACCGTTGGTGCCGATCGGATCGCAGCCTTCTACATGGAGCCGATCCAGGGTTCCGGCGGCGTCATCGTTCCGCCGAAGGGCTGGATGAAGGCCATCCGCAACCTCTGCAAGGGACACGGGATCCTGTTCGTCGCAGACGAAGTGATTACCGGTTTCGGCCGCACCGGGCCGCTGTTTGCCTGCTCCGAGGACGATATCGTTCCCGATTTCATGACGACGGCAAAAGGCCTGACCTCGGGTTATGTGCCGATGGGCGCGGTCTTCATGGCCGACCACGTGTATCAGGTGATCGCCGATGGTGCCGGCGCATCGGCAGTCGGGCACGGCTACACCTATTCCGCCCATCCGGTCAGTGCAGCCGTTGGCCTCGAAGTGCTGAAACTCTACGAAGGCGGCCTGCTTGAAAATGGCGTCAAGGCCGGCGCGCGGCTGATGGCAGGTCTCGAAGCCCTGAAGGATCATCCGCTGGTCGGCGATGTCAGGGGGCGCGGCATGCTGGCGGCAGTCGAACTCGTGACTGACAAAGCCGCCAAGACGCCCCTTCCTGCGGAATCAGTGCCGGCTCGCCGGGTCTTTGACCGCGCCTGGGAAAATGGGCTGATCATTCGTGCTTTCGCCAATGGTGCCATTGGTTATGCACCGCCGCTCTGCTGCACTGAGGCCGAGATCGATGCGATCGTCGAGCGCACCAAGAAGACGCTGGATCAGACCCTTGAAGATCCGGATGTCCGCAAGGTGGTGAAGGCCTAATTCCCGGCTTCGGTGCTGGCGGCTGAAATACCGTCGGCAGCCCGAATTCGGAATTTTGTGCCGGTCCACCCACCCGATTCGGCGAAAACCGTTCCGCCGAACTGTCAGTATTCTAGTTAACAAGACCTTGAAGCCCCGAAAATTCGGGATTTTCTGCAAAAACGCCCAAGGTCGGGAACAGCATATTCTTTCGCAGACGGCCTTCGAGACCGCCCCGCGACATCAACTGGGGATATGGAATTGACGAAATCTCTACCGGAATTCAAATACATGAGTTTCGACGTGGTCGGAACGCTCATCGATTTCGAGGGCGGTCTGACGACCTGCCTGCAGGGCATTGCGGCCGAAGCGAATGTCAAGATCGACAGCGAGGAGGCGCTCTCCCTCTACCGCGCCGCCCGTTATTCGGAAAATGCCGATCTCTTTCCGGATGATCTTGTGCGTGTCTATCTGGCAATCGCGCCAAAGCTCGGACTGCCGGCAGAAGAGACCTACGGCATACGCCTCAGGGATTCCGCCAAAACCTGGGAGGCTTTCCCGGACAGTGCCGCGGCCATGGCCGACCTCGCGAAAAACTACCGTCTGATCGCCATGACGAATGCACGTCGCTGGGCTTTCGAGTATTTTTCCAAGGCGCTGGGCAATCCTTTCTATGCCGCCTTCACCGCCGACGATACCGGCACGGAAAAGCCGGATCCGGCCTTCTTCCACAAGGTGTTCGACTTCGTCTCAAAGGACGGCGGTAGCAAGGACGATATCCTGCATGTCGCGCAGAGCCAGTATCACGACATCGGCGTTTCCCGCGAACTCGGCATGACGAACTGCTGGATCGAGCGCCGCCACGCGCAGAAGGGTTACGGCGGCACGATCGAGCCGGCTGAGTTCACCAAGCCCGACTACCACTTCACCTCGATGGCCGGACTGGCTCAAGCCGTGAGGAACGCCCGCGACTGACTGACTAAATTTTCGGTTTTCAAAGCATCGGGCCAAACCACGAAGAGGGTTGCCCGCCAACCAGCGAAAAGGGGAATGACATGAACGACAAGATCACCAACTGGACTGCGTCGGACGACGCCATGATCGAGAATGCCATTCGCCGGGGCGCAAGCCGCCGCGAACTGCTGACGATGATGCTGGCGGGCGGCATTGCCGCATCGGCTGGCGGCCTCATCCTCGGCCGCGCCTCTAACGCGGTTGCCGCAACTCCGAAATCCGGTGGCGCTCTCAAGGCGGCCGGCTGGTCGTCTTCGACCGCCGACACGCTCGACCCGGCCAAGGCTTCGCTGTCGACCGACTATGTCCGCTGCTGCGCCCTCTACAACCGCCTGACCTTCCTCGATCAGGCCGGCATCGTGCAGATGGAACTCGCCGAAAGCATCAAGAGCGGCGACGCCAAGGTCTGGACCGTCAAGCTACGTTCCGGCGTTACCTTCCACGACGGCAAGACGCTGTCCTCGAAGGACGTCGTCTTCTCGCTGAAGCGGCATCTCGACCCGGCCGTCGGCTCCAAGGTCAATGCGATCGCCAAGCAGATCACTGACGTCAAGGATCTCGACGCCCTGACGGTCGAAATCACGCTTGCCAACCCGAATGCCGACCTGCCGACCATCCTGTCGCAGCATCATTTCATGATCGTTCAGGACGGCACGACCGACTTCTCCAAGGGCATCGGCACCGGCGCCTTCAAGATGGAAACCTTCCAGCCCGGCGTGAAGTCGATCTTCACGAAGAACCCGAACTACTTCAAGGGCGGCGCCCACGTCGACTCGTTCGAATTCTTCGCCATCAGTGACGACAATGCCCGCGTCAACGCCCTGCTTTCAGGCGACATTCATCTCGCCGCGTCGATCAAGCCGCGTTCGATGAAGCTCGTCGAAAGCCAGCCGGGCTTCGCGCTGTCGCAGACGACCTCCGGCAACTATACCGACCTCAACATCCGCCTCGACCTTGCCCCAGGCGACAAGGCCGATTTCGTGGCCGGCATGAAATACCTGATCAACCGCCAACAGATCCAGAAATCAGTCCTGCGCGGTCTTGCCGAAATCGCTAACGACCAGCCGGTCTCGCCGGCCAGCGCCTATCACAATGCCGACCTGAAGCCGAAGGGCTATGACCCGGACAAGGCGAAGTTCCACTTCCAGAAGGCCGGTCTTCTCGGCCAGTCCATTCCGATGATCACGTCGGAAGCAGCGACCTCGGCCGTGGAAATGGCGACGATCGTACAGCAGTCGGGTGCCGAGATCGGCATGAAGTTCGACGTCCAGCGCGTGCCTTCGGACGGCTACTGGTCGAACTACTGGCTGAAGGCGCCGGTTCACTTCGGCAATATCAACCCGCGTCCGACGCCGGACATCCTCTTCTCGCTCCTATACGCATCCAACGCGCCGTGGAACGAAAGCCAGTACAAGTCGGAAAAATTCGATAAGATGCTGGTCGAAGCACGCGGTCTCCTCGACGAGACCAAGCGCAAGGAGATCTACAACCAGATGCAGGTGATGATTTCCGAGGAAGCCGGCACCGTCATCCCCGTCTATATCTCGAACGTGGATGCGATCTCGGCGAAACTGAAGGGCCTCGAAGCCAATCCGCTCGGCGGCATGATGGGTTACGCCTTCGCCGAATACGTCTGGCTCGAAGCGTAAGGCCGATTGCCGGCGGCAGGGGGAGAACATTTCTCCTGCCGCCTTGCTGCGCCTGACAGCACCATTCCCGTTCTTGCGGGCGTGGTGCCGGCGAATTTGAACTCTTCAGGCAGGGAAATAATATTGCGCACCTATGTCCTCGGACTCATCGCGAATAGGCTCGGAAGCTCCGCCCTGACGCTGCTGATCGTGTCCTTCGCGGTCTTTTTCGCGACGGCCATGCTGCCGGGCGATACCGCGACGATCCTGCTAGGCCAGGCCGCCACTCCGGAAGCCGTTGCCGGCCTCAGGGCGGCAATGCATCTCGACGAGCCCGCCTTCTTCCGTTTCGCGCGCTGGCTGTTCGGCCTGCTGCAGGGAGATCTGGGGACATCCTACGTCAACAACGTGCCTGTGGCCGAACTGATCGGCGCGCGTTTCGTCAACACGATGCGCCTTGCCGGCATCGTCACCCTGATCGCCGTGCCGCTTTCGCTGGTACTCGGCATCACCTCCGCCATGTTCCGAGGCTCGGTTTATGACCGGATCGTTACTATCCTGACGATCGGCGTCATCTCCGTGCCGGAATTCATGATCGCGACTTCGGCCGTTCTTCTGTTTTCCGTCTATCTCAAATGGCTGCCGGCCCTTTCCTTCGCGAGTGACGTCGCCTCCTTCTGGCAGGTGCTAAAGATCTACGCCATGCCGGTCATCACGCTGACCTTCGTCGTTTCGGCGCAGATGATCCGCATGACCCGCGCCGCCGTGATCGACACGATCAACACGCCCTATGTCGAGGCGGCTATCCTAAAAGGTGCCTCGCGCTGGCGCGCCGTGATCATTCACGCGCTGCCCAACGCGGTCGGGCCGATCGCCAATGCGATCGCACTTGCTTTGTCCTATCTCGTCGGCGGCGTCATCATCGTCGAGACGATCTTCAACTATCCCGGCATCGCCAAGCTGATGGTCGACGGCGTCTCTACCCGCGACCTGCCGCTCATCCAGTCCTGCGCCATCATCTTTTGCATCGGTTATCTCGCGCTCATCACCTTTGCCGATATCGTTGCAATCCTGGCCAATCCGAGGGTGCGCTGACCATGACCACATCCACGACCATTCCCCGCCGCTTGAGCTATCGGTTCAGCTGGGTCGGAATAATCGGCCTTGCGATCATTCTCTTCTGGGCGGTGATCGCCTTCCTCGCACCGCATATCATTCCTTATCCGGTCGGTGAGATCGTCGATGAAGACTATTTCGGCCCGATGAGCAGCAAGCTCCTGCTGGGCTCCGATTATCTCGGCCGGGACATGCTCTCGCGCATCATCATGGGTGCGCGCTACACGGTCGGCATCTCGCTTGCCGCCGTCTGCCTTGCCTGTTTCACCGGCGGTGCGCTCGGCATGGCGGCTGCCGTCATCGGCGGCTGGTTCGATACGGTCTTGAGCCGTTTCCTTGATGCCCTGAACTCCATACCGAGCAAGCTTTCCGGCCTCGTCATCGCCGCTGCCGTCGGATCGTCGCTCAGCGTCCTTATCGTCATGCTGGGTGTAATCTACATCCCAGGCGCGTACCGTTTCGCCCGCTCCCTGGCGGTAAACATCAACACGATGGATTACATCACCGTTGCCCGCACCCGCGGCGAAGGCATTTCCTATGTCGTGTTCTCGGAAATCCTGCCGAACATTATCGGGCCGCTGCTTGCCGATTTCGGAATCCGCTTCGTCTTCATCGTCCTGCTTCTTTCCGGCCTGTCCTTCCTCGGGCTCGGCGTGCAGCCGCCCTATGCGGATTGGGGTGCGCTGGTTCACGAGAATATCGGCGGTCTGCCCTTCGGCGCGCCGGCCGTCATCGTCCCCTCGCTGGCGATCGCGAGCCTCACCATCAGCGTCAACCTGCTGATCGACAATCTGCCCAAGAAGATTCGCGATCGGAGCGCGTGAATGCAAAATCTCGTTGAAATCCGCGATCTCAAGGTAGAGGCGACCACTGATGCGGGCCGCCGCATCGAGATCATCAAGGGTGTCGATCTCGAGATCGCACCGGGCGAAATCGTCGCCCTGATCGGCGAAAGCGGATCGGGCAAGACGACAATCGCGCTGACGGTGATGGGTTATGCCCGCCCCGGCTGCAGGATATCGGCCGGCACCGTGACGGTGGCCGGCAAGAATATGGTGGCGCTCAGCGAAGGCCAGCGCGCCAAGATGCGCGGCCTCGAAGTGTCCTATGTGCCGCAATCGGCGGCTGCCGCCTTCAATCCAGCGAAGCGGATCATCGATCAGGTCATCGAAGTCACCCGCATCCACAAGCTGATGTCGCCAGCGGAAGCGAAAGAAAAGGCGATCGCGCTGTTCAAGGCGCTGTCGCTGCCGGATTCCGACGGCATCGGTAACCGTTATCCACACCAGGTGTCCGGTGGCCAGCTACAGCGCCTCGCTGCCGCCATGGCGCTGATCTCGGATCCGAAACTCGTCATTTTCGACGAACCGACCACAGCGCTCGACGTGACGACCCAGATCGAGGTGCTGCGCGCCTTCAAGGCCGTGATGAAGAAGAGCGGCATTGCCGGCGTCTACGTCTCGCACGATCTCGCGGTCGTCGCCCAGATCGCAGACCGCATCGTCGTCCTGCGCGGCGGCGAGGTCCAGGAAGTCGGAACCACGGCCGAGCTTCTGGCCGGTGCCAAACATCCCTATACGCGCGAACTCCTGTCGGCTTTCGAACCGAAGGCGCGCGGCGAAAGCGTGGCGGCGCCGGAAAGCCGGCCGCTCCTGCAGGTCAATGGCCTGATCGCCGGCTACGGCCCACTTCAGGCGGACGGCCTGCCGCTCGTCAAGGCGGTGCAGGAAGCGAGCCTCGTGCTGGAACGCGGCCGCAATCTCGGGATCATCGGCGAATCCGGCTGCGGGAAATCCACGCTCGCGCGCTCGATCGCCGGCATCCTGCCGGCCTCGGCCGGCAATCTGACCCTAGACGGGCATGAACTTGCCCGCTCCGCCCGCCAGAGAAGCCGCGAGCAGCTGCGCGAGCTGCAGATCGTCTTCCAGCACGCGGACACGTCACTCAATCCGGCCAAGTCGATCGAGGAAATTCTCGGCCGGCCGCTAAAATTTTATCACGGCATGAAGGGCAAGGCGCGTGATGCGCGGGTCGACGAGCTTTTGGATATGGTGCGCCTGCCGAAGGCGCTGCGCAGCCGCACGCCGGCCGAACTTTCGGGCGGCCAGAAACAGCGCGTCAATTTTGCCCGCGCACTTGCGGCCGAACCGAAACTGATCGTCTGCGACGAAATCACGTCCGCACTCGATACCGTGGTTGCCGCCGCTGTCATCGATCTCCTGAAGGAGATGCAGCGCGAGCTTTCGCTCTCCTACATCTTCATCAGCCACGATCTGTCTGTCGTCGAAGCCATCTGCGACGAGATCGTCGTGATGTATAACGGCCGCAAGGTCGAGGAGATCACGCCAGCCATCTCGAAAGTGCCGCAGCACCCCTATTCGAAACTGCTGTTCTCGTCCGTGCCGAAGCTCGATCCCGGCTGGCTCGATCGCCTGGAACGGGATCCGGAACTGGTAAAGACCTATGTGCAGGGCTGAGGCGGCATAAGCCGTCGTCTCACCTTAATGGGGAGCGTATTGCCGGTCAGACCGGAAACAGGCTGGTCAACGGCATATGCGCCTTGACGATCGGCGACTTCAAAACGACGAAACTGAAATATTTGTCGATGCCGATATCCATGTCGGTCAGCCGTTCCATGATCGTCTGGTATTCACCAATGCCGGCAGTGACAAACTTCAGCATGTAATCGTAACCACCGGAAACCAGATGGCATTCGATCACCTGATCGACCCGCTCAACAGCTGCGAGAAATCGGGCAAAATCGATCTGCCGGTGGTTCTTCAGCGTAACTTCAGTGAAAACCGTCAGCGTCTGGCCGAGCTTGCCAATATTGATCTGCGCCGAATATCCTTCAATATATCCTTCCTGCTGCAGCTTCTTGACGCGCATCAGACAGGGGCTCGGAGATAGATTGACCAGCTCGGCCAGCTCGACATTGGTGATGCGGCCGTTCTTCTGCAACTCGTAGAGGATCTTGATGTCGATACGATCGAGCTTCATCTGCTGACACCTTCCAAGGCACCCGGCGACTTGCAGCATATTATGCTGCAAATTTTCAGGATTTACTTTAACACTTTGGCTTCTCTTGTCTATTTCATTCTGCGTAGAGACGCTCAGCACAATAAGCTGGATGCACGGTCATTGTCGGAATCTTGTGCTGCCCGGCCAGAATGTGCGGTAACCACGGCGTCGACAGCGCCTTTATGCTGATACATCGACCCGGTTGCGTCCCAGGAGATTGAACATCATGCCAGCACCGCTCACGCTCGTGGAAACCGATGCCGGATTGCCACGCTCCGCCGATACGGTCGTCATCGGCGCCGGTATCGTCGGCGTTTTCACGGCCTATTATCTCGCGAGACGCGGCCTGAAGGTGGTGCTGATCGAAAAGGGTCGGGTCGGCGCAGAACAGTCGAGCCGAAACTGGGGCTGGTGCCGTCAGCAGAACCGCGATGCGCGCGAACTTCCTATGGCGACCAAAAGCCTGGATCTCTGGGATCGTTTTGCGGCCGAAAGCGGCGAGGATACCGGCTTCCGGCGCTGCGGCCTGCTTTACCTGAGCGACAGCGAGGAAGAACTGGCCGACTGGGCGCGCTGGCGCGATTTCGCCCGCACCGTCGGCGTCACGACCCATATGCTCGACAGTGCCGAGGCAAGCGCCCGCGGCAAGGCGACAGGCCGAACCTGGAAGGGGGGTGTCTTCTCGCCGACGGATGGCACCGCGGACCCGGCCAATGCCGCGCCGGCCGTCGCTCGAGCGATCGTCAAGCTCGGCGGCGCGGTGATCCAGAACTGCGCAGCACGTGGCATCGAGATGGAAGGCGGCAGACTTTCGGCCGTCGTCACTGAACACGGCACGATCAAAACCAAGGTTGCGATCCTCTCCGGCGGCGCCTGGGCCTCGTCCTTCTGCCGCCAGCTCGGCATCCGTTTCCCGCAGGCCTCGATCCGCTCCTCCATTCTCTCCGTCGGCCCCGGCGACGGCGAGCTGCCGGACGCGCTTCACACGGCCCGCGTTTCGGTGACCCGCCGCGGCGGTGGCGGCCATACGCTGGCGATCAGCGGCCGTGGCCGGGTCGACCTGACGCCCCAGAACATCCGTTTTGCGGGACAATTCCTGCCGATGTTCATGCGCCGCTGGCGCAGCCTCTCGCCGGGCGGTCTCGAAGGGTTCCGCAGCGGCCACGAAACGCTCGCCCGCTGGCGGCTGGACCGGCCGACGCCCATGGAGCAGATGCGCATCCTCGATCCGGCCGTCGATGACGGAACGATCAGGCTGGTGCACCAGCGCGCCATCGAGCTTCTGCCGGCGATCGGCACACGCCGCATCACTGCGCGCTGGGCGGGTTACATCGATTCCACCCCCGATGGCGTGCCGGCGATCGGCGAAGTGGCGAATGTGCCCGGCTTCATCCTGGCTGCCGGTTTCAGCGGCCATGGTTTCGGCATCGGGCCGGGCGCCGGCCACCTGATTGCCGATATCGTCACCGCGGCAGCCGAGCCGATCGTCGATCCCGTGCCCTACCATCCGAAACGCTTCGAAAGCTCCTCCTGGGGCAAGGTCGCCGACTTCTGAATTGCAATTCTGCGCGCTAGAGTGCCGGGGAGATCGCGACATAAGCCAAGGGAATACCAATGCAGGCACGCCAGCTCGAGGTTTTTTGCATGCTGATGCGCACCGGAACAGTGACCGGCGCAGCTGCCATGCTCAATATATCGCAGCCAGCGCTGAGCCAGATCCTGCTGCATGCCGAGGACCAGCTGGGTTTCAAGCTTTTCAGCCGGGTACGCGGCAAGCTAGTACCGACCCGGGAGGCGGAAGAGCTTTATCCGGAGTGTGAGCGGATATTTTCCGAACTCAGCGCCCTTCGCCGCCGCACGACAGACATGCGTTTCGGGCGCACCGGGCTGATCCGGGTGGCCGCTTCCGCACCCCCGGCGATGTCGATCGTCCCAAAGGCCCTTTTCTCGTTCCGCGCCTCACATCCCGAGATCGTCGTTCGCTCGCTGATCGCGCCACTCGTCAACGTCGTCGACATGATCCGCGACGGTGACGCGCCGCTCGGTATTGTGATGAACAACGCGGCCCGGCCGGGAATTGATGTCGAGACGCTCGGGCACGCGGAACTCGTCTGCATCATTCCCGAGAACCACCGCTTCGCTGAACTGGAGCGTATCGGCTTTGCCGACCTGCAGAACGAGATGCTGATCTCCTATCGCGCTGGCACCCTGCCCGGCCGATTACTGGTGAGTGCCGCCGCCGCCGAAAAGCAGATTTTTAATCCGGCCATCGAGATCGACATTTCCATCACCGCCCTCCCCTTCGTACGCGACGGTTTCGGCGTCGCCATCGTCGATGGGCTTTTGCCCTGGGAACAGTTTCCGGGCCTGGTCCGCCGGCCGCTGCAGCAGAGGATTTCCGTGCCAATCGCGCTTCTGACGAGCCGCGACCGGCCGCTGACCGGAAGCCATATCGACATGCGCGACAACCTTCGCGAGGCCTGTGCGGCGGTCCTGAAGGCGATAGAGACGGAGGCCTGAGCCTTCAGATCAGGCGTCGCGAACCCAGGCGCCTATCGGCAAAGGTCTTACGGGCGCCTGTTCGCGAAGCCGTCCAGCATCACAGACTTCGATGCCGGCCTTGTCGGCGATCAGCTCCGCTCCGGCGATCTGGCAATAACGCCCCTGGCAACGCCCCATGCCGACGCGCGCCAACGACTTGACCCGGTTGGCCTCCGCCCCGCCATAAGAAACGCTCTCGCGCAACTGCCCCGCCGTCACGCCTTCGCAGCGACAGACGACCGTCTCATTGGGGACAGCACGAACGATTTCTCGTGGCCAGGGAAAGGCCCGCGCCATGCCGCGGGCAAAACGCTCAAGGCGATCCAGCCGGCGCAGATCCGACGCCGCATCCGGCGCGGGCAGGCCCATATCGGCAAGGCAGGCGGCCGCCGCGAGACGACCGGCCACTTCGGCCCCGTCCGCGCCGAGAATGCGCAGCCCGTCACCGGCGAGATAAAGCCTCTCGCCCGCCCTGCCTATACGATCGGTGCGCGGCAGCCATTGCGACCAGCTCTGATCATAGTCGAATGTGCAACCGGCCAGCCCTGCCAGCTGCGTCTCTGCACGCAGATGCCAGCCGAGCCCGACCATATCGCATTCCGTGACCTGCGCCCTGCCCCGCGCATCGCGCCAATGCATGGCGACGGGGCCTTGCTCATCGCTTTCGATGCGATCGAGCTTTACGCCGGCATAATAGAGCCGCCCGAGCTTCGCACGCATCAGCAGGCCGCGCAGAACAAGGCTCGGTCTTGCCAGCATGCCCGGCAGGCCGGCCATCTGGTCGCGCAGCGAGGATGTATCAAGAATGGCCGAAATATCCGCGCCGGCCTTCAGCAATTGCGTCGCAACCAGCGTCAGCAGCGGGCCGGAACCGGCAAGAACGATCTTTTCGCCGAGTGCGACGCCTTGCGCCTTCAGTGCGATCTGCGTCGCACCGAGACTGTAAACGCCTGGTGCTTGCCAGCCGGGGATCGGCGCCAGACGGTCCATCGCCCCGGTTGCCAGAATAAGGCGCTCATAGGTAAAATCCTTGCGCCCATTCGGCGTCAACGCCTGCAGCAGATTGCCTGCCGTCGCCAGAACGGAGCTTTGCGAGTGATACTCGATCTCTCCGGCAGCAACCATTCGGTCGAACACCGTATGCAACGCCACCGCCTTGCGTGCCTCAGATCCGTAAAGCTGTTTTGGCGGTCGCGTAAAACCCTGTGATGGGCGCCGGTAGATCTGACCACCACCCTTCAGGCCTTCATCGATGACGACGGGTTTGATACCGGCCTTGACCAGAAGCTCGGCGGCACGGATCCCGGCCGGACCGGCGCCGACGATCACGACCTTTTCTACGTTAGGAGGTGTCATTGCCATCCCTCCGGCGGCGCGGTCCGCAATTGCACGCCGTCGGCAATCAAGGTCGAACAGGCGCGCAGCCTGCCGCCATCCTCGTACCAGAGCCAGCAGTCCTGACAGGCCCCCATCAGACAGAAGCCCGCGCGTTTTTCCGGGCCGAATTCCGATTGCCTGACGGCAGGAGCCGAGACCAGCACGGCGGTCAGGACGGTATCGCCGGAGAGCGCCTGGCAATCGGCGCCATCCAGCCTGAACCGGACCAGCGGCCTGCCCTTTTCCGCAAGGCGCACAATTCGCCCTGCTCGCCGGGCAGGCTGCAGGTCCGCTGTCATTCGGCGGCTTCCTTGCGTGCGAGCGAAGGTTCCGGCATTTCCTTGAAACGCTCCCGGACGTCTGCGAAGGCGGCAGCCACGCCTTCCGGTCCGACGCGGCCCTTCATGCGACGAAAGATTTCCGTCTTGGTGAAAAAGCGCCAGTGGATGGGAAGGCCGGCCAGAAGCTCGGTCAGCAGATCATAGGCTGCCGGCGTCCACTGCGCCTCGTAGCCATCCCGCTCGGGACCGTAATGGAAATGCGCCTTCGGCAGCGCGCGGGCGATCCTCACCTTTACCGTTTCCACCTCATCCACCACGCCGTCACGGATGATAACACCATATTCGCGCTCGGCGGCCTCCGCGGAAACGTAGCCGCGGGCGACGTCCTGTGCCACACGCCAGGTCTCGCGTTCGATCGGGTTGCCACGCCCTCCGCCGCCAGCGGAGCGGATTTCCAGCACGTCGCCGGGCTGCAGGATCGCCGTATCGATATTGCCGAGCCGCTTGAAATCGTCGCGGCCGGGGTTGAGCACCATGTCCGAAAGGCCGGCGGCCCGGCCGCCGAGCGTGCCCCAGGGGCGGAAGAAGCTTCGATCGCGGTTGCGGGCGGTGATGCGGCTGCCTGGCGAAAAGACCCGGAAGGCCATTTCGGTGGCAAGCCCGCCGCGCCAGCGACCGGGGCCACCGCTATCCTTGGCTAGACCGTATTTGACGAATTCGATCGGCACTTCGGTCTCAGTGATCTCGATCGGCGTGTTCTTGAGATAGGCCGCATCGGCGCCGGAACCGTTCGTGCCGTCGCGATAAGGCATGCCGCCACCGCCGCCAACGACGGGGTTCACGGCTGCGATGATGGTGCGGCCGTTGCGTTCGTCGGTGGTCATGACGTTGACGATGCAGTTATTGCCGGCCGGTGCAGCCGGAAGCTTTTCCGGAACCGCCTGGTTGAAGGCGCCGAAGATGACCGAACGCAGGCGCGCGCAGGTCAGCGAACGCATGCCAACGGCGGCGGGCGCGATCGGGTTCAACACGCTACCCTTTGGCGTGATGCAGGTGAACGGCCGGGTCAGGCCGGTATTCAGCAGGATTCTCGGGTTCAGGGTGTAAAGAACGTAATAGACGCCGACCAGCAGCATCGTGTGGCGTGGATCACCGCCCGAGGGCACGTTGAGCGAGGAACCGAGCTGCGGGTCCGAGCCGGTGAAATCCAGCAAAGCCTCGTCGCCGCGGATCGTCAGCGTCAGCTTCAAGCGGCAGGGATTGGCTTCGACGGAATCCTCGTCGGCATAATCGACGAATTCCCAGGTCCCGTCAGGCATGGAACGCAGAAGATCGCGCGCCTGCGCCTCGGCATGGTCGAGCAGAACTTCGGTGCCTTCCAGGAAAGCGTCCTTGCCAAACTTTTCCACCATGGCGAGGATTTTTCGCTCGCCGGTGTTGAGCGCTCCGACCAGCGCCTTCATGTCACCAATGTTGAGATCGGGCTTGCGGACGTTGGTCGTCATGATTTTGAGGATCTGTTCGTCGAAGACGCCTTCGTTGACGAGCTTCATCGGCGGGAAACGGATGCCTTCCTGATGGATCTCCGTTAGTGCCCGCGACAGCGAGGCAGGCACTGCGCCGCCCATGTCGGTATTGTGGATATGGCCACCCGTCCAGGCGATGATCTCGCCCTCGTAGAAGACCGGCTTCCACAAATGGGTGTCCGGCGCATGGGTGGCGACGAAGCAGGAATAGGGATCGTTGGTGAAGGCGACGTCACCCGGCTTGTAATCGTCGATCATCTCGATCGCGCGGGTATAGGTGAGGCCCGGATACCAGGTGGCGCCGAGCCCCATCGGCACGCCAAAAGTCTCGCCCTTTCGGTTGATCAGCATGACGGTAAAATCTTCCGTCTCCTTGACGAAGGCGGAATGGGCGGTGCGCTGCAGCGTATAGGCCATGTTTTCGGCGGCAGCGCGGGTGTGGTTGGCGAACACCTGAAGGTTCAAGGGATCGAACATGAGCTGTTACTCCGAAAAGGTGAGATGCAGGTTCAGGTGGCTATCGACTTCGACGTGCGCGCCGCCGGGAATGGCAAAGGTCGTGTCTTCCTGGGCGACCACCGCTGGGCCGGCAAAACGGCTGCCGGGGCGAAGGCGCTCACGTGGGTAAAGCCCAATCCACTCGAAATCCTTGCCGGTGAAGACCGGGATCTCCCGTTCCGGATCAACGGTCTCGCCGCCTTCGCGGGCGTCGACCGGAAATTCCAGTGCCGGGCCGGCGCCGATTGCCGAGAGGCGCAGGTTGACGATCTCGATCGCGCCGTCGGGATCGTGGAAATCGTAGAGCCTTGCATGCATGGCATGAAACGCTTCCTCGATCGCGCCGAGTTTTCCTTCGCTGATCCAGGCCGCCTGGATCGGCACTTCGATTTCAAAGCTCTGGCCGAGATACCGCATGTCGGCAGAGACGTTCAGCGTCGCGGCGCCCGCATGTCCCTGCTTGGAAAGCCAATTGCGACCCTCGACGGCAAGCTCGTCCAGCGCAGCGCGCAATTGCGGCGCAGCCTCATCCGAGAGATGGGTGAAGACGGTGCGGATGAAATCGCCGCGCAGGTCGGCGACGAGACCGCCCAGCGCCGAAACGACGCCCGGCCGCGGCGGGCCGATAACCTTCGCCATCTTGAATTCGCGGGCGAGGAAGGCGCCGAGCATCGGGCCGCCGCCGCCGAATGGCATCAGGGTGAATTCGCGCAGATCGACACCGGCACGTGAGGCGAGCTTCTCGACCTCGACGAACATTTCCGAGATGGCAATGTCGAGAATGGCCTGGGCGGCTTCTTCCGCCGTGCGGCCGATCTTGTCGGCGAGGCGCGTGACAGCGGCGCGGGCGAGCGCCACGTCGATCTGCAGCTGTCCATAGGCCATCTGGCTGTGACCGAGCCAGCCGCAAACGGCCATGGCGTCGGTGACTGTCGCCTGCGTACCGCCCCGGCCGTAACAGGCCGGTCCAGGCGTGGAGCCAGCCGATTCCGGGCCAACCCTCAGCACGCCCTGCGCATCGACGCTGGCGATCGAACCGCCGCCGATGCCGATCGAGCTCACCGAGACCGATGGAATATGCAGCGGGAATTCGCCGATCAGTTCGCCGGTGCCGAATTGCGGCTCGCCGTCGATGATCAGCGCGAAGTCGGCCGAGGTACCACCGATATCGAGCGTAAGGATATGTTTTTCGCCGGTGCGGCGGGCGAGCCAGGCAGCGCCGATGACGCCCGAGGCGGTGCCCGAGAGTAGCATCTGCACGCAGGAGCGCTTGCCTTCGTCGGCATTCATGACGCCGCCATTCGACTTGGTCAGTAGCGCCGGCGCCGTGACGCCGCGTGACAGCAGCTTTTCTTCGAGCGCCGTCAGGTAACCGGAAACGCGCGGATGGACGTAACCGTTGAGGATGGCCGTGGTGGTGCGCTCGTATTCGCGGATGACCGGCCAGACCTCGCAGGAGGTGAAGACGAAGAGTTCCGGCGCGATCCGGGCGATCTCCTGCTTGACCGCCGCCTCATGGGCGTCGTTGCGCCAGGAATGCAGAAAGGAGATGATGATGCCGGCGGCACCATTGGCCTTCGCCTTTTCGACAGCGGCCGCGACGACGGCGAGATCTGGTGCCTGGACCTCGCTACCGTCTGCCCGCAGGCGGGCTGGAATGCCGAAGATCATGTCGCGGGCAATCAGCTGGTCGGGCCGCGCGCAGAACAACGAATAGACATCCGGCATTCTCAGCCGCGCCAGCTCGATCACGTCTTCGAAACCGGCATTGGTCATCAGCGCCAGCGAGACGCCGCGGCGCTGGATGACCGTGTTGATGCCGACCGTCGTGCCATGCACGAAGCGGCTGACAGCGGAAGGTTCGAGCCCTTCGCGTTCGGCCAGAAGCGTCAGGCCGGTCATCAGCTCTGCGCCCGGATCGTCCGGTGTCGTCAGAACCTTGAGCGACGCGACACGGCCGGAGCGCGTTTCGAGCGCGCAGAAATCGATGAAGGTTCCGCCGATATCGACGCCGATCTTCCAGTCCTGCTGATCGTGGCTGCCTTTGCCATGCGAGGCCGCATTGTCCATGTGTTCAAGTCCCTTCCTGATCTATGTCATGAAGCTGACATGGATCGAGGAGCCCGGTCCAAGAGCGAAAATACCGGATCCCATAAGTGGCGCTTATGCCTTATTTGGCGCAGTCCATAGGTGGGACTTATGGGCGGTCGAAATCCTCGACTTTGACACTCAGTGCGCGGACCTGAATGGTAGCCCTCATGACAGATATCGCGGGGGCAGCCCAATGGATGTGATCGTGCTGGGTGGCGGCCTGATGGGAAGCGCTTCGGCCTATTTTCTGGCCAAGCGCGGCATGAATGTGACGCTGATAGAACGGAACCGCGTCGGCAGCGGTGCAACGGTCGCTTCGTTTGGCAATATCCGCCGCAGCGGCCGTTACCTGCCGCAGCTTCCGCTCGCCCGGCATTCTCTAACCCTCTGGAACAAGGCCCATGAAATGCTGGGCCGGGATGTCGAGTTCCGCGCAACCGGCCATGTCCGGCTGGTATTCACTGAAAAGGGGCAGGAGGAAATGCGGACGTTTTCCGCTGCCGCCCGGCCTTGGGGGCTCAACCTTGAAGAACTGACGCGGAAGGAGCTGCATGCCCGCTTTCCCCTTCTCGGGCCGGAGGCAATCGGCGCATCCTTTTCGCCGCAGGATGGCAGCGGCAATCCGCGGCTGATCGCGCCGGCCTTTGCCGATGCAGCAAGACGCAACGGCGCCAGGATCGTCGAGGAGGTCGACGTGAAGGCGATCCGCAAGAGCGCCTACGGTTTCGAGGTCGAGACGTCGAAAGGCACTCATGCGGCAGCCGCGCTGCTCAACACCGCTGGCGCCTGGGGTGCACGGATCGCGGCGCAGTTCGGTGAACACGTACCGATCGTTGCAAAGGGTCCACAGATGGGCGTGACCGAACCGTTGCCGCATCGCATCCTGCCTGTCGTCGGCGTCTGGGCGCATGACCACGGTGGCGGATATCTGCGCCAGGTCGAGCGCGGCAATATCGTTTTCGGCGGCGGTGCCGAGCGCACGGACGTCCCGCTCGATACCGGCCGTGCCAAAGCGGACCCTGCACGCCTTCCGGGCCAGTTGCGCTCCCTATTGCCGATCCTGCCGGCGCTCGCCCATCTGTCCGTCATCCGCACCTGGTCCGGTTGCGAAGGCTATGTCGAGGACGGTCTCCCGGTCATGGGCGCGTCGGCGACGACGCCCGGTCTGTTTCATGCCTTCGGCTTCTGCGGCCACGGCTTCCAGCTCGGCCCAGGCGTCGGCGACGTGATGGCCGAACTGATTGCGGTTGGGGCGACGGAAATACCGATTTACGATTTCCGGATCGGGCGCTTTAGATCAACTTATTCGCCTTGAAAGGAATCGAACCACCGGTCAGCAAGCGCCCTAATTATTGTTATGAAAACAGGATAACTTAGCTCGATTGGCAGATCGACCAAATCAAATGCGAGCGTGCCAGTCCAGCAGCTTAAATGGGCGAATCTTCTTATTCAAAATTCAAAATCAATGTTTGACGATACAATCTCCGCGATCTGTATGGTCATGGCATTGCACGCCTGCCGCCGGCGCGGATAGCAGCTCAACCGCGACAACATCACCATCGGGGCGCGACGGTCGCGAAGGGCGGCAACCGCGCCATGCCATCGCACATTGAGGTATGTCAAGGCGGCCGCCAAGCCGGTCCGATATCCTGCATTCTCTTCTAGCTGGAGCCGTACAAATGACGATCCCCGCCAAGTCGGTAATGACAACGGATTTAGTTACGGTGTCGCCTGAGACCACCGTGGCCGAAGCCGCCCGGCGCATGCTGATCCATCACGTCACCGCCGTACCGGTGGTGGACCCCGATAACCGGCCGCTTGGATTGGTCAGCGAAGGCGACGTGATGCGCCACTTCGGCGTGCAGTTTCAAAGTAAGCGAGCGCAATGGCTACGCCTGCTGGCGGAAGGCGAGACACTTGCGCCGGAGTTCCTTGCCGAAATCCGCCTCAACCAGCAGCACGTCCGCGAGATTATGCACACGACCATCATCTCCGCTGATCAGGAAACCTCTCTTGCAGAGTTGGCTGATCTGATGCTGAAACATGGGATCAAGCGCGTCCTTATCCTGCGTGACGGCGTGTTGGTTGGCATCGTCAGCCGCGCCGATGTGGTTCGGGCCGTGGTCGAAAAACTGGACGACTTGCTTGAGCCGACGGACTAGAGCGTTTCAGGTTTTGACGGAAGCGTATCCGGCCTCAACGAAGTAGTTGTTGCATTCGCTGGGTTCGATAGTTGTGACGAGGTGTCCGATGTGGCG
>Ga0209025_1000707_pt1 | contig 56879 bp, 51 predicted proteins | sample AraplaMF_Col_mLB_FD_184256 | JGI IMG/M metagenome (GOLD analysis project Ga0209025, IMG submission 184256) | Arabidopsis root microbial communities from the University of North Carolina, USA - plate scrape MF_Col_mLB (SPAdes) (version 2) | ecosystem: Host-associated > Plants > Roots > Endosphere... | reverse complement strand
CTGACGACCGCGGACACCGCGCTGCTGACGGTGGACGTCTGGGAGCACGCCTACTACATCGACTACCGCAACCTGCGCCAGAAGTTCGTCGAGACCTTCCTGGCCAAGCTGGTGAACTGGGACTTCGCAGCGAAGAACTTCGGCTGACGACGGCCGCCGTTCCAGCCGGCGGCATCCTCACTCGTTGACCAGGTTGAGGATGTTGCCGTCCGGGTCCTTGAACCAGGCGACCTTCATCTTGTCCATGACGTGGATGTCGCCCGCGAGCGTCGTGTTGGGCAGGTCGTAGTGCTCGAAGCGCACACCCTTGGCCTTGAGCGCCGCCACGAGGCGCTCGATGTCGCCACCGACCGCCCAGGTCACGGCCGTGGCCTGGTTGGTGCCGGCGAACGAAGAGCAGTAGACATTGATACGGGTGTTACCGCTGCGATAGGCGATCATGTCCTCGCAATCCGTGTCGGCCGGCGCCAGGCCCAGCGTGTCTTCGTAGAAACGGCGGGCCACGGCCAGGTCTTTCACCGCGAGGTTGGCCACAGCATTGATGTTTCCGAGCATGGGAGTCTCCTGTGGGGGCGGGCACACCATCTTCTGCGCCGCGGCGGGCATGTCAAGCCGCCGCCGCTCGATACGGTACCCCTCGCGAACCGAGAAATCCGCAGGGTGCCGCTTCCGGCACACTGCACCCCTGGTGCAGTGCAGTCATCCCGAGCCTGCCACCCCCGAAATTGCCCCGACAAAGAGACACCCCCATGATCCGCAAACTCACCCGCCCGCTGACCCTTGCGCTGGCACTCCCCCTGGCCCTTTCCCTCGCGTTCACCACGGCGGCCCATGCGCAGGCCTACCCCGCCAAGCCCATCCGCATGGTCGTGCCCTTCCCGCCCGGCGGCGGCACCGACATCCTGGCGCGCCTGGTCGCCCAGAAGCTCACCGAGACGAACCACTGGACCGTGGTGCCCGACAACCGCGCCGGCGCGGGCGGCACCATCGGCATCGCCGAGGCTGCGCGCGCCGCGCCCACGGGCTACGACATCGTGATGGGCCAGAAGGACAACATGGTCGTCGCACCCTGGCTCTACAAGAACCTGAGCTACAACCCGGTCAAGGACCTGACCGCCGTGGCCCACGTGGCCTACACGCCGGTGGTGATCGTCACGCAGGCCAACTCGAAGTTCAAGACGCTCGACGACGTGGTGACGGCCGCGCGCGCCGCGCCCGACACCGTCACCTACGGCTCGCCCGGCAACGGCACCACCATCCACCTGGCCGGCGAGATCTTCAACGGCGCCGCGAAGATCAAGATGCGCCACGTGCCCTACAAGGGCTCCAACGCGGCCATGATGGACGTGCTCGCAGGCAACGTCGACCTGATGGTGTCGTCGGTGCCCTCGGCCCTGGCGCAGATCAAGGCGGGCAAGCTGCGCCCGCTGGCCGTGACCTCGGCCAAGCGCAGCACCTCGCTGCCCGACACGCCCACCGTGGCCGAACTCGGCTACAAGGGCTTCGACGTGAGCACCTGGTACGGCCTCTTCGTGCCGGCCAAGACCCCCAAGGACGTGATCGCGACCCTCAACGCCGCGGTCAACAAGCTGCTGGCCACGCCCGAGATGCAGGCCGCCATCGTCGGCCAGGGCGCCGAGCCGCAGAGCATGACGCCCGAACAGTTCGGCACGCTGCTGAAGACCGACTACGAAAAGTGGAAGGGCATCGTGCAAGCCTCGGGCGCGACCATCGAATAAGCGCCTGGCGTCGCAGAATGGTGTCTCCACCACAGGCCGCACTGACGGCACGGAGACATCGATGGCAACACAGCGCAAGAATTCGAAGAACGCCTTCCTTCTGAAGACAACCGCCCTGGCAGCGGTTGTCGCCCTGGCGCAGGGCTGCGCGCAGACCTCGACCGGCACCACCGCACGGCAGGCCACCACCCCGTCGGAGGCCAGCGTGGCGGCTCATGTGGCAACCGCCACGCGCGCGGCGGGCACCGACCTCAAGGCCCTGCTGACCCTGTGCCAACCCGCCCCTGCCGCCCGGCCGCCGCAGGACGCGCTCGACAAGAGCCTCACCGGTTTCATCAACCGGCCCGCGCCGCCTCCGGGCCAGGCCTTCGACAACCTGTACTTCGTGGGCGCCGACTGGGTCAGCGCCTGGGCCATCAAGACCTCGGACGGGATCATCCTGATCGATGCGCTCAACAACCAGGCGGAGGCCGCGGCGCTGATCGAAGGCGGCATGCGCAAGCTGGGGCTCGACCCGGCGCAGATCAAGTACGTGATCGTGACGCACGGCCACGGCGACCACTACGGCGGTGCCAGCTACCTCGCGCAGAAGTACCGCGCGCGCGTGGTGATGAGCGACACCGACTGGACCATGACCGAGACCCGGCTCGAATTCGCGACGCCGATCTGGGGTGCGCCGCCGAAGCGTGACGTGTCGGTGAAGGATGGCGACCGCATCACGCTCGGCGACACCACCGTCTCGCTGTACATCACGCCGGGCCACACCATGGGCACGATCTCGCCCGCGTTCGACGTGAGCACGGGTGGGCGCAAGCACCGCGCGATGCTCTGGGGCGGCACCGGCTTCAATTTCGGCAAGGATGTGCCGCGGCTGGACAGCTACATCGATTCGACGCAGCGCATGGCCACGGTGGTGTCGGCGCAGAAGATCGACGTGATGCTGTCGAACCACTCGAACATCGACGGCTCGCAGGCCCGGCTGGCCGCGCTGCGCCAGCAGGCGGCTGGCGCGGCCGCCAATCCGTTCGTGATCGGCACGCCCGCCGTGGAGCGTGCCTTGAGCGTGATGGGCGAATGCGCGCAGGCGCAGCGCGACCGGTTCGCGATGCAGTAGCGCCGGATCAGTCCGGCGTGAACTTCTTGTTGAAGATGTCGACGTCCGATGCCAGCTCGAAGGTCGCCACCTGCCCCATCTTCCCGTCGCTGAGGCGGCAGGCAGAGAACAGGCTGTAGCGGCCCTTGAAGTAGAACTCGTCCATCACGATCAGCGCGTACGGATACGGCACGAAGACCTGATGCTCGAAGATGACGCGGTGGACGTTCCTCGGCGAGGGAAAAAGCTTGTAGTCGCCAGTGTCGATCGACTTTGCGGTGGCCATGGGGTGCTCGCTTTGCTGGCGCTCAGACCGGATCGCGCACGTCGGCCACGGGGTTGTGGCCGAAGTCCTGGCGCGCCAGGTACTTGAGCACCTTGGCCGCGGCGGTGGCGGGACTGTCGAGCCTGCCTTCCTCTTTCATGCTCACGAAGCGCGTGCGGTCCGGAAAATTCTCGGCCGACGTGCCGCGCAGCTGCACCTGCATGTCGGTGTCGATGATGCCGGGCGCGAGCGAGACGATGCGCGCACCGTTCGGCGCCGCTGCCTCCTCGAGCGCCACGGCACGCGAGAAGTGGTCCATGCCGGCCTTGGCCGCGCAGTACGGCGCCTGGCTGCCCATCGCGTTGCGGCCCAGGCCCGAGGAGATGTTCAGCACCTTGCGCACGCCGCGCCATCCGCGGGTGGCGCCCAGCACGGCGGCGGTCAGCAGCATGGGCGCTTCGAGGCCGATGCGCAGCGCCTGCGACAGCTCGGCGCCCACGGCGCTGGCGAGCGGCGCGGGGTTGCCCACGGTGCCGGCGTTGTTGATCAGGGTCACGCTGTCGAAGCGCTGCGGATCGATGGCCTGGAGCCACGCCGACACGCGGGCCGATGCGGCCACCGGGTCGGACAGGTCCTGTTCCCATTGCGTGAGTTCGGCACCGGCCGCCTTGGCCAGCTCGGCCAGCTGCGGGTCCTGCCTGCGCGAAATGCCGAGCACCGCATGGCCGGCCTGCAGCAGCTGTTCGGCCATGGCACGGCCGAGGCCGCGCGAGGCGCCGGTGATCAGGGTGAGGTGGGAAACAGCGGCAGTGGTCATCGGGAAACTCTTTCTTGAACGAAGGCGGGGAGGTTAAGGGGTATCGGGAGGCCTCGGGGCTCAACCGGGACGAAATTGCCTGCGCAGGAAGTTGCGGTGGCGCGCGATGTGCTGAAGCTGCGCGGGCGCGATGGTCCCGCCGAGGTCGACTTCATCGGCGCCATTGAGCACCGCATTGGCATGCGCCATCGCGCGCGCGACGACTTCTTCCTCGCTCACGCCGAGCTGCGCCGCCAGGTCGAGCGCCACGCGCCGCATGGCGCGCTGCGAGAGCATCCACATCGCACCGAAGCGGTCCCAGGCCAGGGCCGCCTCCTCGGCCTTCTCGCGGTCGGCGAGGATCTCGTTGAGCGGCTTGGCCAGTATGTCGTTGAGGGCATCGATCTTCCCGGTCAGCGCCTCGTTGCGCTCGATGGCCTCCTGCAGCGTCGGGCCGGCGTCCCCGGTCTTCGCCTTCGGCGCCTCGGGCGGTGGAATGAAGGCCGCTTCCGCGTTCGCGGGCACGACCTGGAGCTGGTCTTTGAGGGTCATGGGGTTTCCGTTTCCGATGAGGCGTTTTTCTTGTTCGACATGGCGGTCGCGCGCAGGCCCGGCAGGTCGAGCACGCGCAGCCCACCGTACTCCACCCGGATCAACCCCTGCGCCGACAGGCCGTTGAGCGCCTCGTTCACGCGCTGGCGCGAGAGCCCGACCAGGTAGGCCAGCTCCTGCTGCGTGATGCGCAGCACCTCGCCCACGCCCGGATAGAGCACCGGGTTGAACAGCGAGACGAGGTTGCGCGCCACGCGCGCGTCGGGGTTGTTGAGGCGGTCGATTTCCAGCGCTGCGATGAACTGGCCGAGCCGCTCGTTGAGCTGGTTCATCACGAAGCGGTTGAAGCCGATGGAGTGGTCCAGCAGCCAGTGGAAGCTCTCGATCGGCAATCCCGCCACCACGCTGCGCCGCAGCGCCTGGATGTTGTAACGGTAGGGCTCGCGCTTCATCACCGTGCCTTCGCCGAACCAGCCGCCGGGCGGCACGCCGGTGTAGGTGACCGAGCCGCCGTCGGCGTTGTCGTTGCTCATCTTGAGCAGGCCCTCGACCACGCCGAACCAGTAGGTGGGCGAGCGCCCGACGCGGCAGACCAGGTCGCCGGGCTCGGCTTCGCCCACCACCAGCGCAGCTTCGGCGCGGCGGCGCTCGGCGGGCGTGAGCGTGGGCAGCCAGGGGATGCCACCGAGCTCGGCGGCGTTGGCGGGACGCACGCGGTCCTTGATCGAACCGCCGAGCACGCCGTGGGTGGAATGGCCGTGAGGCATCGGGAAACTCCGGGGAGTAGTGTCCCTAGGATTGTCGTTGGAACGACAACATGGCGTCAAAGTCAGACCTACGATCCGCCCACTGTGCAAACAACCGCCCCCACCTTCCCCCGTCTGCTGCTCGCGCACGCCCAGGCCCAGCCCGAGTCGCCCGCCGTGCGCGAGAAAGATCTCGGCATCTGGCAAACCTGGACCTGGAACGCCGTGGCGCAGGAGGTGCGCGAGATCGCCTGCGGCCTCGCGAGCCTGGGCTTCAAGGCCTTCGACAACCTCGCGATCGTCGGTGCCAACCGGCCGCACCTGTACATGGCGGTGATCGCCGCGCAGAGCCTGCGTGGCGTGCCGGTGCCGCTCTACCAGGACGCGGTGGCCAGCGAGATGGTCTTCATGCTGCAGGACGCGAGCATCGAGTTCGTGATCGTCGAAGACCAGGAGCAGGTCGACAAGCTGCTCGAGTGCCGCGAGCTCCAGACGGGCAAGCAGCCCAGCATCCGCCACATCATCTACGACGACCCCAAGGGCCTGCGCCACTACGACCAGCCCGGGCTCATGAGCTACGAGCAGCTGCGCGAGCTGGGCCGGGCCTTCGACAAGGCGAACGTCGGCCACTACGACCGCGCAGTGGCGAGCGGCGAGGCCACCGACGTCGGCGTGATCCTCTACACCTCGGGCACCACCGGCCGCCCCAAGGGCGTGTGCCAGACGCACGCGAGCTTCATCGCGGCGGGCCGCGGCGGCGTCGAGACCGACAAGCTCGGCCCCGGCGACAACATCATGAGCTACCTGCCGATGGCCTGGGTGGGCGACCACCTGTTCTCGGTGGCGCAATGGCTGGTGGGCGGCTTCACGCTCAACTGTCCCGAGTCGTCCGAGACGGTGATGAACGACATGCGCGAGATCGGCCCGAGCTACTACTTCGGCCCGCCGCGCACCTTCGAAGGGCTGCTCACGGCCGTGTCGATCCGCATGGAAGACGCGGCGCGCCCGAAGCGCTGGCTGTATGCGAAGTTCATGGCGCTGGCGCAGCGCGTGGGCGCGGACATCCTGAACGGCGCGACGGTGAGCACGGGCGACCGGCTGATGTACGGCCTGGGCAACCTGCTGATCTACGGACCGCTGCGCAACGTGCTGGGCATGAGCCGCATCCGCGTGGCCTACACGGCCGGCGCGGCCATCGGCCCCGACCTGTTCCGCTTCTACCGCTCCATCGGCGTGAACCTGAAGCAGTTCTACGGCCAGACCGAAACCTGCGCCTACGTGTGCCTGCAGCAGGACGGCAAGGTCAAGCTGCAGACGGTCGGCACCGCGGCACCGGGCATCGAACTGAAGATCGCGGACGACGGCGAAGTGCTGGTGCGCGGCGTGTCGGTGCTCAAGGAGTACTACAAGCGCCCCGACGCCACCGCCGAGGTGCTCGACGCCAACGGCTACTTCCACACCGGCGACGCCGGCGTGCTCGACAGCGAAGGCCACCTGCGCATCATCGACCGCGCAAAGGACGTGGGCCGGCTCGTGAGCGGCGCGATCTTCGCGCCCAACTACATCGAGAACAAGCTCAAGTTCTTCCCGCAGATCAAGGAAGCCGTGTGCTTCGGCAACGGGCGCGACGAGGTCTGCGCGGCGATCAACATCGACTTCGAGGCGGTGGGCAACTGGGCCGAGCGCCGCGGCCTGGCCTACGGCGGCTATGTCGACCTGGCCGGCAAGCCCGAGGTGCTGGCGCTGGTGGGCGAGTGCATTGCCAAGGTCAATGCCGACCTCGCGAGCGAAGACGGCATGGGCGAGACGCAGATCGCGCGCTTCCTGGTGCTGCACAAGGAGCTCGACCCCGACGACGACGAGCTCACGCGCACGCGCAAGGTGCGCCGCGGCTTCATCGCCGAGAAATACGCGGTGCTGGTCGGTGCGCTCTACGGCGGCAAGACCGAGCAGTACATCGAGACCCAGGTCAAGTTCGAGGACGGGCGCACCGGCGTGGTCAGCGCCACGCTGAAGATCGTCGAGGCCAGGACCTTCCCCATCGTGAAGGCGGCGGCATGAGCAACAGAAAAATCGGCGACGTCGTCCTCGACGTGCAGAACATCTCCCTGAGCTTCGGCGGCGTGAAGGCGCTGACGGACATCAGCTTCGACGTGCGAGAGCACGAGGTGCGGGCCATCATCGGCCCCAACGGCGCGGGCAAGAGCTCGATGCTGAACTGCATCAACGGCGTCTACTGGCCGCAGCAGGGCTCCATCACCTTCCGCGGCCACACCTTCAAGCACATGAACTCGCGCCAGGTGGCCGAGATGGGCGTGGCGCGCACCTTCCAGAACCTGGCGCTGTTCAAGGGCATGAGCGTGCTCGACAACATCATGACCGGGCGCAACCTGCGCATGAAGTCCAACCTCTTCCAGCAGGCGATCCGCTGGGGCGCGGCCGAGCGCGAGGAAACCAGGCACCGCGAGTTCGTCGAACGCATCATCGATTTCCTCGAGATCCAGGCGCATCGCAAGACGCCGGTGGGCCAGCTGCCCTACGGCCTGCAGAAGCGCGTCGACCTGGGCCGGGCGCTCGCGATGGAGCCGCAGGTGCTGCTGCTCGACGAGCCGATGGCCGGCATGAACGTGGAGGAGAAGCAGGACATGAGCCGCTTCATCCTCGACGTGAACGACGAATTCGGCAGCACCATCGTGCTGATCGAGCACGACATGGGCGTGGTCATGGACATCTCGGACCGCGTGGTGGTGCTCGACTACGGCAAGAAGATCGGCGACGGCACGCCCGACGAAGTGCGCAGCAACGACAACGTGATCCGTGCCTACCTCGGGGTCGAACACTGATGGCCTTCTTTCTCGAAACCCTCTTCGGCGGCCTCATGGTGGGCATGCTGTATTCGCTGGTGGCGCTCGGCTTCGTGCTGATCTTCAAGGCCTCGGGCGTGTTCAATTTCGCGCAGGGCGCGATGGTGCTGTTCGCCGCGCTCGCCATGGCGCGCTTCGCCGAATGGATCCCGATGTGGACCGGCATCGAGAGCCGCTGGTTCGCCAACGTCGCGGCCTTCGCCGTGGCGGGGCTCGTGATGTTCGCGGTGGCGTGGCTGATCGAGCGGCTGGTGCTGCGCCACCTGGTCAACCAGGAAGGCGCGACGCTGCTGATGGCGACGCTGGGCATCGCCTACTTCCTCGACGGCGCGGGCCAGACCCTGTTCGGCAGCAACATCTACAAGATCGACATCGGCATGCCGAAGGACCCGATCTTCCTGCTCGGCGCGGTGTTCGAAGGCGGCATCCTCGTCAACAAGGAAGACCTGTACGCCGCCGCGATCGCGGCCGCGCTGGTGGCGCTGCTCTCGCTGTTCTTCCAGAAGACCGGCACCGGCCGCGCGCTTCGCGCGGTGGCCGACGACCACCAGGCCGCGCAGTCGATCGGCATTCCGCTCACGCGCATCTGGGTCATCGTGTGGTGCGTGGCCGGCGTGGTGGCGCTCGTGGCCGGGATGATCTGGGGCAGCAAGCTGGGCGTGCAGTTCTCGCTCACCACGGTGGCGCTGCGCGCGCTGCCGGTGGTGATCCTCGGGGGCCTCACCTCGGTGCCGGGCGCCATCATCGGCGGGCTGATCATCGGCGTGGGCGAGAAGCTGTCGGAGGTGTACCTGGGCCCGTACGTGGGCGGCGGCATCGAGATCTGGTTCGCCTATGTGCTGGCGCTGGTGTTCCTGCTGTTCCGGCCTCAAGGTCTCTTCGGCGAAAAAATAATTGATCGGGTCTGAACATGTTCTACAGAGAAAACGGCCAGTTCAAGACCAGCTACCGCGCCGACCAGCAGGTCTTCCCGATCCTGCAGGACCGCGTGGCGATCGGCCTGGTGCTGATCTTCGCGTTCGCGGTCGTGCCCTTCCTGGCCAGCGACTACCTGATGCGGGCGATCCTGATTCCCTTCGTGATCATCTCGCTGGCGGCGCTCGGCGTGAACGTGCTGGTGGGCTACTGCGGGCAGATCTCGCTGGGCTCGGGCGCCTTCATGGCGGTGGGCGCCTACGGGGCCTACAACTTCTTCGTGCGCTTCCCGGGGCTGCCGCTGATTCCCGCACTGATCCTGGGCGGCCTGTGCGCGACGCTGTTCGGCATCCTGTTCGGACTGCCCAGCCTGCGCGTCAAGGGCCTCTACCTCGCGGTCGCGACGCTGGCCGCGCAGTTCTTCAGCGACTGGATGTTCCTGCGCATCAAGTGGTTCACGCTCGACACGCCCTCGGGCTCGGTGTCGGTGTCGAACCTGCAGGTCTTCGGCTGGCCGATCGAGAGCGCCGCGAGCAAGTACCTGCTCTGCCTGGCGCTGCTGGTGGTGGTCGCCGTGCTGACCAAGAACCTGGTGCGCGGCGCCATCGGCCGCGAGTGGATGGCCATCCGCGACATGGACGTGGCGGCCGCGGTGATCGGCATCCGTCCGATGTACGCCAAGCTCAGCGCCTTCGCGGTCAGCTCGTTCATCATCGGCGTGGCCGGCGCGCTCTGGGCCTTCGTCTACCTCGGCGCCTGGGAACCGGCGGCGTTCTCGGTCGACCAGTCGTTCCGGCTGCTGTTCATGGTGATCATCGGCGGTCTCGGATCGATCACCGGGGCCTTCTTCGGTGCGGCCTTCATCACCGTGCTGCCGATCGTGCTGAACCAGGCGCTGCCGGTCATCGCCGGCTGGTTCGGTGCACAGATCTCGACCGTCGGCATCGCGCATGCCGAGCTGATGATCTTCGGCGGCCTCATCGTGTGGTTCCTGATCGTCGAGCCGCACGGGCTGGCCAAGCTGTGGTCGACGGGCAAGCAGAAGCTGCGCCTGTGGCCCTTCCCCCATTGATGCCGCACCGCGAAGCCCCCGCGATGTCGTGCCGAACACATTTTTTCCGAGCGTGACTTTCCCATCCAACACCAGGAGACAACCATGAAGCTGAAATCACTCGCACTCGCCGTGGCCGCCGCGTCCGCGCTGGCGGGCACGGCCCCCGCATTCGCGCAGGCCAACGAGCAGTTCATTCCCGTGCTGTCGTACCGCACCGGCGCCTACGCGCCGAACGGAACGCCCTGGGCCAACGGCTATGTCGACTATCTCAAGCTGGTGAACGCGCGCGGCGGCATCAACGGCGTGAAGCTCTCGTTCGAGGAATGCGAGACCGGCTACGACACGGCGCGCAGCGTGGAATGCTACGAGCGCCTGAAGGGCAAGAACGGCGGCGCCTCCCTGGTGCAGCCGCTGTCCACCGGCGCCACCTTCGCCATCACCGAGAAGGCCCCCGTCGACAAGATCCCCGTGGTGACCGTGGGCTACGGCCGCAGCGAGAGCGCCGATGGCACGGTGTTCAAGTGGAACTTCCCGATCGCCGGCACCTACTGGGTGGCGGCCGACGCGATCATCCAGGCCATCGCCAAGAAGGAAGGCGGCCTCGACAAGCTCAAGGGCAAGAAGATCGCCCTGATCTATCACGACAGCCCGTACGGCAAGGAGCCGATCCCGCTGCTGCAGGAGCGCGCGAAGATGCATGGCTTCGAACTGCAGCTGCTGCCGGTGACGGCACCCGGCGTCGAGCAGAAGGCCACCTGGCTGCAGGTGCGCCAGGCCCGGCCCGATTTCGTGCTGCTGTGGGGCTGGGGTGTGATGAACTCGACCGCGATCAAGGAAGCGCAGGCCACCGGCTTCGCCCGCGAAAAGATGTACGGCGTGTGGTGGGCCGGCGCCGAACCCGACGTGAAGGACGTGGGCGACGGCGCCAAGGGCTACAACGCCGTGACCATGCAGCACGGTGCCGAGCCGCAGTCGAAGCTCGTGAAGGACGTGGTCGCGATGCTGCACGACAAGAACCAGGGCACCGGCCCGAAGGACGAAGTGGGACAGGTGCTCTACATGCGCGGCGCCATGAGCGCGATGCTCGGCGTGGAGGGCATCCGCGCCGCGCAGGATCGCTTCGGCAAGGGCAAGGTCATGACGGGCGAACAGGTGCGCTGGGGGCTGGAAAACCTCAACCTCACGCAGGCCAAGCTCGACGGCCTGGGCTTTGCCGGCGTGATGCGCCCGATCAGCACCTCGTGCACCGACCACATGGGCGCGGCCTGGGCGCGCATCCACACCTGGGACGGCAAGGCGTGGAAGTTCACGTCCGACTGGCTGCAGGCCGACGAGCAGATCATCAAGCCGCTCGTAAAGTCGACCGCGGCCAAGTACGCGGCCGAGAAGAAGCTCACAGCGCGCACGCCGGCGGATTGCCAGAGCTAGGTCCATCCCCAGTCGCCGCGCGCTTCGTGTCGCTTTGCCAGCCCCCGGAAAAACCATGAGCTCACCCAACATCGTTCTCAACGTCAACGGCATCGAGGTCATCTACAACCACGTGATCCTCGTGCTCAAGGGCGTCTCGCTCGTGGTGCCGGAGGGCGGCATCGTGGCGCTGCTGGGTGGCAACGGTGCCGGCAAGACGACCACGCTGCGCGCGGTGAGCAACCTGCTCGCGGGCGAACGCGGCGCGGTGACCAAGGGCACCATCGAGCTGCGCGGCGAGCGCATCGAGGCGCTGTCGCCCTCCGAACTGGTCAAGCGCGGCCTGATCCAGGTGATGGAGGGCCGGCACTGCTTCGCCCACCTGACCATCGAGGAGAACCTGATGACCGGCGCCTACACGCGCACCGACGGCAAGGCCGCGGTGCTGCAGACGCTGGAGAAGGTGTACGCGTACTTCCCGCGCCTGAAGACGCGGCGCACGTCGCAGGCCGCCTACACCTCGGGCGGCGAGCAGCAGATGTGCGCCATCGGCCGCGCGCTGATGGCCAACCCGACCATGGTGCTGCTCGACGAGCCCTCGATGGGCCTGGCGCCGCAGATCGTCGAGGAGGTGTTCGAGATCGTGAAAGACCTCAATACCAAGGAACGCGTGACCTTCCTGCTCGCCGAGCAGAACACCAACATGGCGCTGCGCTATGCCGACTACGGCTACATCCTCGAGAACGGCCGCATCGTGATGGACGGCGAAGCCAAGAGCCTGCGCGAGAACGAGGATGTGAAGGAGTTCTACCTCGGCGTCGGCGGTGCGGACCGCAAGAGCTTCCGCGACGTGAAGAGCTACAAGCGCCGCAAGAGGTGGCTGGCGTGAGGGTCCACCCCCGTTCCTCGCTCACTTCGTGCAGCTCGACTCCCCCCTCGAGGGGGGCGCACCCGGCGGCCCGGCAAAGCCGGTTCCGCGGGTGCTCGCGAACGGGCTTCGCTGCACTCGCCATCCCATGAAGAAGGGCATTGAATCCATGACCGACCACTACGACGCCCTCGAAATCCGCGACCCCGCCGAACGCGAGCGCGACCTGCTGGCCGCGCTGCCGAAACAGATCGCGCAGGCACAGACCGCGGCACCGGCCTTCTCCAAGATCCTCGACGGCGTGAAGCCGGCGGACATCACGACGCGTGAAGCCCTCGCGAAGCTGCCCGTCACGCGCAAGACCGAACTGCTCGAGTTGCAGAAACAGCGCCGCGCCGACGATCCCTTCGGCGGCTTTGCATCGATCGTGCGCGGCCCGCGCATGCCGCGCGTGTTCGCAAGCCCCGGCACCATCTACGAACCCGAAGGCGAAGCCCGCGACTACTGGCGCACGGCGCGCGCGCTGCATGCCGCCGGCTTTCGCACCGGCGATCTCATTCACAACAGCTTCAGCTACCACATGACGCCGGCTGGCTCGATCATGGAAAGCGGCGCGCGCGCCCTGGGGTGCACCGTGTTCGCGGGCGGCACCGGCCAGACCGAACAGCAGCTCGAAGCCATCGCCGACCTGAAGCCCGAAGGCTATGCGGGCACGCCGAGCTTCCTGAAGATCCTGCTGGAAAAGGCCGAGGAAAAAGGGCAGAAGCTGACCTCGCTCACCAAGGCCCTCGTTTCCGGCGAGGCCTTTCCGCCCAGCCTGCACGACTGGATCGCCGCGCACGGCGTGAAGGGCACGCAGTGCTACGCCACCGCCGACCTTGGCTTGATCGCCTACGAGACCAGCGCCCGCGAAGGCCTGGTGATCGACGAAGGCGTGCTGGTCGAGATCGTGCGCCCCGGCACCAACGATCCGGTGCCCGACGGCGAAGTGGGCGAGATCGTCGTCACCAGCTTCAACCCCGACTACCCGCTGGTGCGCTTCGGCACCGGCGACCTCTCGGCCGTGCTCGCGGGCACCTGCCCCACGGGCCGCACCAACAAGCGCATCAAGGGCTGGCTCGGCCGCGCCGACCAGACCACCAAGGTGCGCGGCATGTTCGTCCACCCTTCGCAGGTGGCGGAGATCGCGCGGCGCTTTCCCGAAATCCAGCGTGCCCGCCTCGTGGTGTCGGGCGAAATGGGCGATGACCAGATGACGTTCAAGCTGGAGTGCGCCGGCGCGCCCGCCGGGCTCGATGCGCGCATCGCCGATGCGGTGCGCGAAGTGACCAAGCTGCGCGGCACCATCGAGCTGGTGGCACCGGGCAGCCTGCCGAACGACGGCAAGGTGATCGAGGACGCGCGCAGCTACAAGTAGCCGTTGCAGAGACGCGATTCAATCGTGTACTGCGAGGTGCAAACACAGGATTTTGCTGCGCCGATCGGGTGACGACTCCGTGGAGGGTTCGTTGCCGCTCCATGACGCGAGAGCCATGCGGCCGTGCAATCCGTCACGCCACTCACACCGCAATAGTTGCCGGATCGTTTCTCTCCAACTCCAGGCAAGAGGCGCTCTCCCATAATCCGCCGCGCGACTCCTGACACACAGGAGCGGATTCGGGGAGGAACAGATGTCCACACTCAATGCCGGGCGAGCGCGCACGCTCGAAATCGGCAGCGCAGCCATTCCATTGGTTCTGGGGCGTCCCGCCCTGGAGCCCGTGCGCCTGTCAGGCCGCGAAGGCATCAACAGCCTGTTTGCGTACGAACTCCTGCTGAAGACCCCCGACGCCCTGAACCTTGGCGCCAGTGGGGCCATGGATTTCGATCTCGACGGCTTCATCGGCCGCGAGATCATGTGCTCGATCCAGCTCGATGGCGAAGGCGTGCGTGAAATCAATACGTTGATCACCGATGCCTGTCTCTGGGGCGAGGAAGGTCGGCATGTCCAGTACAAGCTCACCCTGCGTCCATGGCTGCACCTGGCCACGCTCACGACCGACTGCAAGATCTACCAGAACAAGACGGTCGTCGAGATCCTCGATGAGCTTCTGGCGGACTACGACTTCCCTGTCGACAAGCGCCTTATCGAGTCGTACCCGACACGCGATTTTCAAACCCAGTACAACGAGAGCGACTTCGACTTCTTCAGCCGCCTGTGCGAGGAGTGGGGGGTCAGCTATTTTTTCGAGCACAGCGGCGGCAAGCACCGCCTTGTTCTCATCGACAACATGGGCGCCTACAAGAAGAACAAAAGCACCGCGTACCAGGAAGTCGAGTACCACGCGCCGGGCTGGAAGGTGGATGCCGAGTACATCCACAGTTTCGTTCCGCACAACCAGCTGACGAGCGGGAAGTACGCCAGTCGCGACTACGACTACACACGCCCGAGAGCCGATCTCAGCATCGGCCGCAGCGAACCGCGTTCCACCGGGCAAGCCGATAGCGAGGTCTATCAATGGCACGCGGGTCACGCCGGCAGCCATTACGCACAGCCTCGCGCCGGTGGTCCTGAAGCCAACGACCCCATGGATGAGGGCCGCCACTTTGCGCTGCTGCGCATGCAGGCGCTGCGCACCCGCGGCGCTCGTGCCCGGGCCAGCGGCAACCTGCGAGGCATGACGCCCGGTGCCGCTTTCGAGCTTCGGAAGCACCCGCGCCAGAAGGCCAACACCGAGTACCTGATCCTCGAGACAGAGTTCCTGATCGAAGATGTCGCACAGGACAGCCAGATAGGAGAAGCGTCCTCCGCTCGCAAGCAGCACTGGAAGGTCGAGCTCGACTTCACCGCGCATCCGATGGCCGAGCCGCTTCGTCCGCTTTCGACCCGGCCCAAGCCCCACACCCACGGTCCGCAAAGCGCGCTGGTGGTGGGGCCCGAAGGGCAGAACGTCTGGACCGACGAATTCGGCCGCATCAAGGTGCAGTTCCCGTGGGACCGCATCGGCCGGAAGAACCAGCACAGTTCATGCTGGGTGCGCGTGTCTTCCGCCTGGGCCGGCAACCAGTTGGGCGCCACCCATGTTCCGCGCATCGGCCAGGAAGTCGTCATCGACTTCTTCGGGGGCGACCCGGACTTGCCCATCTGCATCGGCAGCGTTCACAACCAGGTGAACATGCCGTCATGGCGGCTGCCGGACCAGTACGCCCTCAGCGGTTTCCGCAGCCGCGAGTTGACCAAGGACGGCGGCAACAGCGCCGCTGGGCGAAGCAACCATTTGCTGCTGGACGATACCGCCGAAAAAATCCAGGCCCAGCTCAAGAGCGATCACCAGCACAGCCAGCTGAGCCTCGGGCACATCACCCGCATCGAAGACAACGCCGGGCGCAAGGATCCACGCGGAGAAGGTTTCGAATTGCGCACCGATGGCCACGGCGTCTTGCGAGCCCAGGACGGCATGCTCATCAGCACCGAAGCCAGAAGCAGCGCGGCGCAACATGCCAAGGACATGGGGGAGACCGTGCAACGCCTTGCGCATGCGCGCGAGCAGCACGAAAACCTGGCAGAGGCGGCCCAGCAGGCCGAGGCCCAGGACGACGACGCAGACCAAAGCGATGTGGCGAGAGCACTCAAGACACAGAACGACGCCATCCGGGGCACCGGCTCGGCGGACATCGGCACCTTCCCCGAACTGCAGGAGCCGCACCTGGTCCTGGCCAGCCCCGTGGGCATCGAAGCCACCACCAGCGGCAGCGCCCACATCGCAAGCGAAGAACACATCGCGCTCACCAGCGGCAAGCATCTGAGCCTCAGCACCGCAGGCAGCCTGCTGGCCAGCGCGAAGGAGGCAATTCGGCTCTTCGCCTGCAATGCGGGCATGCGGCTGGTGGCCGCGAACGCCGGCATCGACATCACGGCGCTGAAGAACAGCATCCATCTGCTGGCCAAGCTCAACATCACCCTGGCCGCGAACAAGATCACCATCACCGCGAAAGAAGAGCTGGAGATCAACGGCGGCACCAGCTACAGCCGCTGGAACAGCGCGGGCATCACGAACGGCACCAAGGGCTTCTGGGTTGCGCACGCATCCCGTCACAGCCTGATCGGCCCCGACAGCCTCCCCGTGCCCGAGACGAAGTTTCCGGAGCCGATCTGCAAGGAGTGCCTGCGCAAGGCGCTGGCTGCGGGCTCGCCCTTCGGAAAACGCTGATGAACCGCGCTTATCTTCAAGACGATCTTCCCCCGGGCACTCTGGCACTTGTGAAAGCATGGAGCGACCGGCTGGATGCCCAGGGCCCGGCTTCGGACATGCTGTATGTGCTGGTGGACGGCGCGATCCTGGGGAACGAAGGCATGCAGCACCTGCGCAGCGCCTATGGCGCCGCCGTTCATGTCTTCGAAGCCACCGTGTTGGCCGACTACGAAGACCTGGGACTGCTTCTGTGGCCCTGGCGCACGCTGCACGCCAAGGATGGGCTCGAAACCCTGCGCACCACCTTGGCCGGCAAACCCGGCGTGAGCTTCGTGTGCAGCGCGGCACGGCTGCCGGCACTGTGCGCCACGCTCGCCTGGCTGGCCGCTGTCGAAACGCAAGACGGCATGCCGCTCTACCTGCGTATCGGCGATACGCGCGTACTGGGCGGTTTCCTTCGGCACGTGCGGCCAGCGCAGGAAGCACGATTGCACTCCGTGGTGAGCGAATGGGCATGGCCCGGCCGGAACGGCCGGCTGCGAAGCGTGGTCACCGAGCCCGTGCCGGCAGCGCCGGCCGGCGCGCCCACGCTGGTGCTGGACGACGCGCAATATGCGGCGCTGCTCGATGAGGCAGAAGTTGACATGTTGCACGCCGGCATGCGAACCATCGAAGCCGGGTGGACCGACAAGCGCAGCGGGTCCGAATTGCATCAATGGCTGCAGGCCGTGTCGCAAAAAATGCGGGCGCTGGGCATCTTTCGTCAAAAAGACCAATGGGCCTTTGTCTCGCTCGCGTTGCGCGCGCCGGACGGATTCGAGGCGCTGCCCGAGTTGGGAGAAAGCTGGCTGCGCGTGCGCAGCGCCGCCACCCAACTGCACGACGAAATCGCTCGGTGGGACGCTGTCCAATGGCAAGCGCTCACGCGCCTTGCAAACGCGAAAACAGCCGCGATCGCGATTTCATCCAAAGGCTCCCGATGATTGACCTGTACCGCACCCCCGCGGCAGTCGGCGTACCTCCATCCGTCGCTGTGAAATCCCAGATGGCGCGCATTCGTTTGCTGTACCGATGGCTCGTCGTGCTTGCCATTTCGACTGTCGGGCTGAGCCTCGCGGCCTGCAATCCCACGACTTCGAAGCCGATCACCGTGGGCATCACGGGCTACAACTTCACAGCCGAAGGCGTGCAGGAGTACTACGTCAACGGCATGCGGGGCTCCAATCTTCCGCCCTACGGCGGTGGCGGTTCGACTTCGTGCTGTGTGTCGCTGCCCGCGAAGTGGACGCCAGAGCTCACAGTGAAGGTGAGTTGGACGATGGGCGATTGGAAGGTTCCATATGCGCAGATCGCGGCCCTTTCGACGCAGGAGCAAATCGCGTGCTGTTGGATTGAACGCACCCTCAGCAAGGTCGTCCCCGTGGAGCGCTATGGCGAAGAAGGGGGCAGGCTGCAAGTGTTCTTTTTGACGAATGACGAGATACGGGTGTGGGTATCGAACATCGGTCTGCTGAGTCCGGAGCACCCCTCGCGCATGGGCTATCCCAAGAAGCCCGATACCACTGAGTAGCGCAGCAGCAGGGAACATCAGCCATGGCCGTACAACCCATGCCCGACGAACGTCACTTCGATCAGTTCGAGCAGGAGTTCATGACCCATCTGCGCCGATGGTTCGCCATGCTTTTCATGCTGACTGCCGGACTGGGTCTTGCCGCATGCAATCCCACGGCCACGAAGCCGATCACCGCGGGCATCACGGGCTACAACTTCACAGCCGAAGGCGTGCAGGAGTACTACGTCAACGGCATGCGGGGCTCCAATCTTCCGCCCTACGGCGGTGGCGGATCGACTTCGTGCTGTGTGTCGCTGCCTGCGAAGTGGACGCCGGAACTCAAAGTGAAGGTGAGTTGGACGATGGGGCACTACACCCTGCCGTGGGAAAAAAGAAAAAAGATGTCAGTGGATGAGGAGGCTGCGTGCTGTTGGGTGCAGCGCACCCTCAGCAAATTTGTCCCGGTGGAACGCTATGGCGAAGAAGGGGGCAGGTTGCAAGTGTTCTTTTTGGCGAACGACGAGATACGGGTGTGGGTATCGAACATCGGTCTGCTGAGCCCGGACCACCCTTCGCATATGAGCTACCCGAAGAAGCCCGATACCGCTGAATAACGCAGAAACAGGGAGAACTGAACCATGTCCGTCCAACCCATGCCCGCCGCCATGCCCGGCGAACGCCCCTTCGGCCTGATCGAGCAAATGCAGCGCATCAGCGCTTCGGCTTGCGTCGACTACAAGGACAAGAACAACATGTGCTCCTCGATGATCCATGTGGGGATCTTTTTCGATGGCACCAACAACAACAAGAAGCGCGATCAGGAAGATGTCAAAGATCCCGACAAGCGCAGCCACAGCAACGTGGTGGTGCTGCACGACGCTTTCAAGGATGCACCCGACGAGGGCTACTACCGCTTCTACGTTCCGGGTGTAGGCACGCCTTTCGATGAGATCGGGGAAAGGACAGAGACCCCCGATGGCAAGTCCATGGCCACCGGTGGCGATGCGCGCATCAACTGGGCCATGATTCAAATGCTCAACGCGATGCACCAGGGAGTTGCGCCTGGCAAGCTGCTTGTCGAGGATGCCGCAGCGGGACGGGATGCCACGACTGCCCCTCTCCACGCCGGTTTGACCACTGGCAACCGCCTCGAGGGCAAGAACGGCTACTTCATCGGGATCACGTCGGGAAAGGTCAATCGGTTGGAGAGGGTGCTGGCGAACAAGGCGGCCGCAACGCCGTCCCGAAAGCTGCTGCAGGTCAACGTATCGGTGTTCGGCTTTTCGCGCGGCGCGGCGCAGGCACGCGCCTTTTGCCATTTCGTGCACCACATCATGCTCAAGAAAGGGCCAGCTGGCGGCTACACGCTGGCGGGCGTGCCCTTTCGCTTCCAGTTCCTCGGACTGTTCGACTCCGTTGCCTCCGTGGGCATGGCCGACTCCTCGCCGCTATGGCGCGGCCTGGGCGGCTGGGCCAACGGCACGCTGGACATCGTGCCCAGCGTGGAGCGCACGGTGCACCTGTGCGCAGCGCATGAGATACGCATCAACTTCCCGTTGTCGACCGGGCGCATCGGCGCGAAGCAGTACCCCGCCAACTGCATCGAGAAGGTCTATCCTGGCGCGCACTCGGACGTGGGCGGCGGCTACGACCCGGGATGCCAAGGCAAAGCGGTCGGCTCGCGCACCAAGTTGCTCTCGCAGATGCCTCTGCTGGACATGTACCGGGAGGCGCAGCGCAGCATGGTGCCGCTGCTGACAGTCGAGCAGCTTCGTCGAAAGGAACAGGGCCAACTAACAATCGACGACCTGAAGATCGACCCCAACGGCGCCAAACTCTTCAACGCCTACCGCGAACTCGCCGCCAGCATCGGTGGCGGCGTCGAGGAGCAGTTGCACGGCCACGTCCAGCTGTATTGGCGCTGGCGCCTGCAATACAAGGGCCGCATGCACGAACTGCCTTCCTACGCCAAGGCCGTGCGGCAGGACCAGATCGATGTCTGGGAAAGCGACTCCGACTTTTCTTCGGACGTTGCAAAGGCCCTTGAAATGGAGCAAGCCGCAGACCGACAAGCAAAAACCAATCCGCACGGGCCCGACGCTTCACGTCTCGATCTGGCGCAGCGCGACTTCCTGCGCGTGCGCAAGGAATTTCTCTGTCCGCCATCGACCAGGCTGCCGAAGCCGGTCGACGAGTTCTTCGACCAGATGCTGCACGACTCGCACGCCTCCTTCTACATGGTGGGGCCGGTCACCGACTTTGACCGCAAGCAAAAGATCGCGCAGATCCAGCGCAAGGTCGACCTGATTGCCAAGCGCATGGAGTGGATCCGCACAGGCGATGGCAAGGCGCTTCCACCCACGAGCCACAACGAAGCCAGGCCTTTGGCGTCGCTGTCGGACCTGGAGCGACGAATCCACGAGTACCAGGCCTTGCACCCAGGTCAGCTTCCCGATCTCACCGACGAGGACCGCGAGCAGCTATTGGCCATGGAAGATCTGCCAACCAGCCTGGGGGTGCGGGTGGTGACCAACAAGACGCGGCGCGAACTCGGTGGCCATGTCCGCTACAGGCGCGTCTTCGACAAGAGTTGACGCGAAACTCCGAAGTGATCGAGGCGGTCTTTCGGGGGCATCTACATCGTCAGTGGCGGCAAAGGGAGGCGCGCCAGCGCAATTGCGCTTCGGCGGCTCATCCGCTCGCCGGCGAAAGCCATGCCAGGCGGCGCGGTGCTCAGGACGGGAGCGCGGCCTCGGCTTCCTCGGGCACCGGCCCCACGTACACCGATTGCGGCCGGATCAACCGCCCCTTCTTCACCTGCTCGCGCGCATGCGCCACCCACCCGCTCACGCGGCCGGCCGCGAACACGCAGGTGAAGCTCTCGCGGCCGAAGCCCAGTGCTTCGAGCAGCAGCGCTGTGTAGAACTCCACATTGGTCTCGAGCGCGCGGTCGGGTTTCTTCTCACGCAGGATCGCCAGCGCGGCCTGCTCGGCCGCTTCGGCCAGTTCGAGACGCGCGGCGTTGACGCCGCCTTCGCTGCTCAGCCGGCGCAGCGCGCCCTTGAGCGCATCGGCGCGCGGATCGCGCACGCGGTAGATGCGGTGGCCGAAACCCATCAGGCGTTGGCCGCTGGCCACCGCAGCTTCGAGCCATGTGCGGGCATTGGCCGCGGTGCCGATGGCGTCGAGTGCATCGAGCACCGGGCCGGGCGCACCGCCGTGCAGCGGGCCCTTGAGCGCGCTGATGCCGGCGAGCACCGCTGACGCGAGCCCCGCACCGGTCGAAGCCACCACGCGTGCGGCGAAGGTCGATGCATTGAGGCCGTGGTCGCACACGGTGACGAGGTAGGTGTCGAGCGCGGCGGTCTGCGCCGCCGTGGGCGCGCGGCCATGCAGCATGCGCAGCATGTCGGCGGCCTGCGGCAAGGCTTCATCGGGTGCGAGGGCCTGCACGCCCAGGCGCCAGCGCATGACGGCGGCGGTGTAGACCGCGGGCGCGGCAACCAGGCGCAGCGCGGTGGCCAGGTCGTCGCCGTCGGGCAGCCGTGCCAGCAGGGCGCGCACCGCCTCGATGGGCGGCAGCCTGCGCAGCACCGCGTCGTCGTTGGGCTGCAGGCGCTCGAAGGCTTCGCGGCGTGCGCGGCCGAGTGCTGCGCGCAAGGCGGCGGCACTCGGCAACGTGTCGAAGAAGCCCTGGAACAGCAGTCCCACCACGTCTTCATAACACCAGCGCTGCGCCATCTCGTCGAGCGGGTGGCCGCGGATCACCAGCCGCCCGGCGGCGCCATCCACCTCGGACAACACCGTGTGTGCGGCCACCACGCCTTCGAGGCCGTCATCGTCATTCATCGCTTTTTGCTCCTGGGTTTTCACGATGACATCGATTCTGGCGGCGCTAATATTGACGTCAATCTTGATCTATTCCATCAACATGACAAAGGCACCGCTCTGGCTCCCGGCCACCGAGGCGCTGGCCCTGATGCAGGTCCGGCCGCAGACGCTCTACGCGAGCGTGAGCCGCGGCCGCATCCGCGCCAAACCCGATGCGGCGGACCCGCGCCGCAGCCTCTATCACCGCGACGACGTGCAGCGCATCGCGGCGCGCACGCGCGGACGGCGCAGCAGCGAGACGGTGGCGAGCGAGGCGATCCAGTGGGGCGAGCCGGTGCTGGCGTCTGCCGTGTCCACGGTGGCCGAAGGGCGGCTCTGGTACCGCGGGCAGGATGCCTGCGTGCTGGCGCAGCATGCAACGCTGGAAGAAGTCGCGGGGCTGCTGTGGGAGAGCGCGCCGCCGCGCTTCACGGCCGCCGCGCCTGTGCCCGTGCACCCCGAGGGCGCCACGTCATTGCAGGCGGGCCTGCTCGCACTCGCGGCACGCGCCGCGACCGATCCGCCCTCGCGCGGCCGTTCGCACCGCGTGCTGCAGACCGAAGCCGCAGATGTGATCGGCACGCTGGCCGATGCGCTGCTCGGCCCCTCGCCCTCGCACGCATCCCCCTTGCACATGCGGCTTGCCGCCGCGTGGCGCCGTCCGCGTGCCGCCGACGTGCTGCGGCGCGCGCTGGTGCTGCTGGCCGACCACGAGCTCAACGCGTCGACCTTCGCGGCGCGCGTGACGGCATCGACCGGCGCCTCGCTCGCGGCGTGCCTGCTCACGGGGCTGTCCACGCTGACCGGGCCGTTGCACGGCGGCGCCGCGGCAGCGGTTCAGGCGCTGGTGCGCAGCGCCACCGCGATGGGCAGCGAAGACGCCGTGCGCGAATGGCTCGGGCACGACCGTCCGCTGGCGGCCTTCGGCCATCCGCTGTATCCCCACGGCGACGCGCGTTGCGCCGCCCTGCTCGCGGTCATCGCGCTGCCGCCCGCGTTCGCCTCGCTGCGCGCCGCCGGCGAAAAGCTGCTGGGCGAAGCCGCGAACATCGACTTCGCACTGGCCGCACTGGCGGCCGTGCACAAGCTGCCGGCGGATGCGCCGCTGACGCTGTTCGCGCTGGCGCGCACCGTCGGCTGGACGGCCCATGTGCTCGAGCAACAGGCCACGGGGCAGTTGATACGGCCGCGCGCGCGGTACACGGGGCCGCCCCCGGTGCAGGGATAGCGAGCGCTCCGGGCCGGGTGGCCGCTACTTGCGGCAGCTGACCGGCAAGGCCTTTTCCGGCAGGTCGTCGCCGGCCACGCAGTGCCAGGCGATACCGTCGTCGGTGGCCGAGGGCTCCATGCGCAGCGTGCCCTTGGGGGTGGTCACCTCCACCACCATCGTGTCGGGATCGAGCGTGAGGGCCGATCCGTCGGGCAGTGTTTCGGGTGCGCCGGCGGCCGTGAGGGAATCGGGAATCTCTTCCTTCTCCTTGTAGTGCTTGCCGAGCGCTTCGCGCACCGGCGCGGCCTCTGACCAGGCCTGCGAAACGGCCGTGCGCGACTGGTAGTCCTGGTAGGCCGGAATGCCCACCGCCGCCAGGATGCCGATGATGGCCACCACGACCAGCAGCGCCAGCGCGCCCCCGCCGGCACGCCCGGTGTGAGGCACGAAGATCGCGAGCACGTAGGCCAGCGGGTTGCGGCTCGGCAGCCTGGCCGCCGGGTCGATGGTGCGCGCCACGCGCTTGGTGAGCCAGGGGTAGCCGGCGATCAGCTCGTGGAACGAAGCCCAGAAGCCGCTGTTGCCGGCCGACTGGTCGGCGTAGCGCTGCAGGTCGACATGGCGCCATTGCTGCGCGCCGGCGGCCAGCGCCACGAGCGCGCGGGGCGCGGAGTCGGGCTGCTCGCAGCAGGCGGCGCCGTGCAGGTCGCAGGTGTATTCCTGCGCACGCGAATAGGCGGCGCCGAGCAGCGGCAGCCAGAGCACCGGGGCGCGCCAGATGTGGCCCGTGAGGTGGCCGCGCCGGATGTGGCCCAGCTCGTGGCCGATGTAGAAGTTGATGCCGTCGGGCTGGGCTTCCATGGCGTCGACCACGTCGGACAGCAGCACGACGAAGTTGCGGCCGAAGAAACGGGTGGCAAAGGCGTTGAAGATGTCGTCGCCGTGCAGCAGGTAGGCCTCGGGCGGGTGCGCGATGCCGAGGTAGCCGCAGCAGGCCTGGAAGCGTGCATGCAGCTCGGGCAGCTGGGTGGGCGAAAGCTTGACCGCCGTGCCCTTGATCCAGGCAATGACGGCCGACTGTGCGAACACGTAGGCGATGAAGCCGAGCAGCACGTAGATGAGTGCGATGCCCAGGGTGCCGAGCACCAGCAGCGCCCAGATCAGCACGCCGAGCGCGAGCGTGATGTTGCCGAGCCAGCGCTCGCGCGGATAGACCCACGGATCCATTGGAAATTCCTCCTCGATGCGGCCCCGGGGGCCTGCGGTGTTGTGGTTGTTTTTCGCGCCTCCCCGGCGCGACCTGCGGGCGTCGATCATGCCCCAGGAAAAGGCGGATTCCGTCACGTGGCTAAGGGCTATTCGGTAGACGTCAGGTGGCGGTCAGCCTATAAGATCGCGGCCGTTTTCAAACTCAATCGTCCCGGAGACTCCATGAAGAAATTGCTTGCCCTTGCGGCGCTCGCTGCTGCCGCCGTCGGCGTCCACGCCCAGGATTTCCCCGCAGGCAAAACCGTCACGCTGGTGGTGCCTTTCTCTGCCGGCGGCCCGACCGACCGCGTCGCGCGCGACCTGGCCGAAGCCCTGCAGAAGACGCTCGGCACCACGATCGTGGTGGACAACACCGCCGGCGCCGGCAGCTCCATCGGCACCGCCAAGGTGGCCCGTGCCGCACCGGACGGCTACACGCTGCTGCTGAACCACATCGGCATGTCGACGATGCCGGCGCTCTACCGCAAGCTGCCGTTCAACGTCGAGACCGACTTCGAATACCTCGGCATGGTCAATGAAGTGCCGATGACGCTGATCGGCAAGCCCGGCCTGCCCGCCAACAACTACAAGGAACTGACGGCCTGGATCGCCGCCAACAAGGGCAAGATCAACCTGGGCAACGCCGGCCTGGGCGCCGCGTCGCACCTGTGCGGCCTGCTGTTCCAGAGCGCGCTCAAGGTCGAGATGACGCCGGTTCCCTACAAGGGCACCGCGCCGGCCATCGCCGACCTGCTGGGCGGCCAGATCGACCTGCTGTGCGACCAGACCACCAACACCACGTCGCAGATCGAGGCCAAGAAGGTCAAGGCCTATGCCGTGACCACCAGCAAGCGCCTGAGCACGCCGGCCCTGAAAGACCTGCCGACGCTGGCCGAATCGGGCCTGAAGGACTTCGAAGTCACGATCTGGCACGGCGTGTACGCCCCCAAGGGCACGCCGGCGCCGGTGCTGAAGAAGCTCAACGAAGCCGTCAAGGCCGCAATGAAGGACCCAGGCTTCATCAAGCGTGAAGAAGCGCTGGGCGCGGTGATCACGACCGACAAGCGCACCGAGCCGGCCGAACACAAGAAGTTCGTTGCCGCCGAGATCGCCAAGTGGGGCCCGATCATCAAGGCGGCCGGCGTGTACGCCGACTGATCTTCCCCTGCCCTGAAAAATAGCCGCCGGCCCTCGGGACCGGCGGCTTTTTTCATGGTGGCTCGGGCACTGCGCGGTCGGCCCGCTTTTTTCGCTATGCTCGCCGGGGTTTTCTTCACCCCCTTCCTTCATGCGTCTTCGCGGCACTTTGCCTGTGCTGGCCCTGCTGGCCCTGTTCGCGCATGAAGCCATGGCCGGCCCGCAGGCCAGCCTGCCGCGCACGCTGCTCTGGATGTGGGACCGCCCCCAGCTTTTCGCCGCACCGCCCGAAGGCACGGGCATTGCCTACCTGCACGCCACGGTGCGCCTGAGCGGCACCCAAAGCCGCACGATCTGGCGCCAATGGCCGCTGCGCATCGCGCCCGGCGTCGCGGTGATTCCGGTGGTGCACGTCGCGCTCGACAACCTCGCGCCATCGCCGGTCGACGACGCACAGCAGCAAGCCATTGCCGACGCGCTCGGACATGCCGCGGCGCACAGCCGCTCGGGCTGGGTGCAACTCGACTTCGAGGCGCGCCGCAGCCAGCGCGAGGCCTACATCGCGCTGCTGCAGCGCCTGCAGCCGCTGCGCGCCAACGTGCAGCTCTCGGCCACGGCGCTGGCCTCGTGGTGCATGGGCGACCCCTGGCTGCCGGCCGGCCTGCTCGACGAGGTGGTGCCGATGTACTTCCGCATGGGGACGGAATCCGCGCGCATCCGCCAACGGCTGCAGGCCACGGGCGCGGCCACCGTGCCGGCTTGCCGCGACGCGGCCGGGCTGCTGCTGCTGGGCGAACCATGGACCGCGCTTCGTGGTCTGAAGCGGCGCTATGTGTTCCACACGGGCGCATGGAAGACCGAAGACTTCGAAAAGATCGACACCAGGGACACACATCCATGACTTCTCCAATGCGCACCGTGCGCGCCGGCTTCCGTCTGCTCGCGCTGGCCGCCTCGCTCGGCGCCGCGGCGGCGCACGCCAGCGGCGGCTACGAACCCGAGGACCTGTTCTTCGCCACCACCCGGCCCGACCAGCCCGTGCGCGAGTTCGTAGAACGGCCGGCCGGCTACTACACCGACTACCTCGTGCCCTACCAGGTGCTCTGGTACTGGCGCCTGCATGGGCAGGCGTTCTCGCCCGACGCGGTGCGTGCCTTCTCCGACCTGCTGGACAAACTGCCGCGCGAGGACAGCGGCATGGACGACACCGACGCGGCCTGGACCGAATGGCGGCAGGCCCGCGGCAACGCCTACGCGAAGCTGGGCCACCCGCTGCCCGACGCGTCGAAGCCCGCCAAGCCACCCTCGCAGCAAACACCGCAGTGGAATGCCGACAGCCTGCAAGCGAGCCCCAATTGCTTCTACGGCGACGCCTTCCGCCATGCCACGAAGACGCTGGCCCGGCGCATGGCGCACGCGGCCGGTGACAACAAGGCCGCCGCCCCGTTCGTGCGGCATTGGCTGCAGGCGCAGGAGGCGGTGTTCCACGCCTGCGACAAGGAGCCTGCCGCCATGCCGGAACTGCCGCCCCGCGCCCCCGCCTGGCTCCAGGCCGACCACGCCTACCAGCAGGCCGCGTGGCGCTTCTACGCCAACGAGCTCGATGGCGCCGACACCGCGTTCGCCGACATCGCGGCCGACAAGGCCAGCCCGTGGCGCGACCTCGCGGCCTACATGCGGCTGCGCGTGCTGGCTCGCCGGAACCCGGGCGGCGAGCCGTCGTTCTCGGACCGCGACAGTGCCGGCAAGGAGAGCCCCGAGGCGCTGAAGCAGCAAGCCGAGCTCACGAAAGCGGTCGACGCCATCGTGCCGCCGCTGCTGAAGAACCCGCGCCTGCAGGCGCTGCATCCGTCGGTCCACCGGCTGGCCGAGGCGCTGCGCATCCGCTACCTCGCACCCGGCACGCGGCTGCAGCGCCTGGCCGACAGCCTGAAAACCATCGGCGTGCCCGATGCCGCCGCCGCCAAGCTGCTGCTGCTGAACCACGAGTTCCGCAACTGCGCCTTGGGCGGCTGCGCGCACGTCGGCCCCGCGCAGAAGTCGGACCTCGTGCAATGGCTCAGCACGGTGCGCGGCTTCGACGGTGGCGGCTCGCCGGGCGACACGTGGCGCGAAAAGTTCAGCTGGAGCAGCTATCAGCGCACCCGCGACCTCGCCTGGCTCATGGCCGCGGCGAGCCTGGTGCCGACGGGCACCGCGGTCGACGACAAGCGCGAGGCCGAGCTGCAGGCCGCGTTGGCCGCAGTGCCCGAAGACCATCCCGCGCGCTTCGCCGCCACCCAGTTGCGCGCGCAGCGCCTGTTCGGGCAGGGCCGCTTCAAGGAGGCGCGCGAGCTCATTGCAGATGCGGCCGATTCACCCTTGATCGCCCACAGCCTCTCGGGCCAGAACCTCGTGAAGGCGCTGCTGCTGCCCACGGCTGCCTCGGAGGAGGAATGGCGCCGCCTGGCGATCCGCCCCGTGGTGGCGCGCCGCGACCCGGAGGCCATGGAGGCCAAGCCCAGTGCCGTGCCGCTGGCCAGCGCCTTCGACGACGACGTGGTGCGCTTCCTGAACACGCGCGCGCCGCTCGCGATGTGGCTGCGCCTGGCCACCGACCCGGCCCTCTCGCCCGCGCTGCGCGACACGCTGCTGGAGACCGCATGGACACGCGCCGTGCTGGCCGAGGACTACGCCACGGCCCGCCGCGCGGCCGAGCTGCGCACCGCTTCGGCGCAGAAGGCGCCCGGCAAGGGCCCGGACCCCATCGCCGGCATCCGCCGCTCTGCGACGCTGCCGACCACCGACACCGCCGCCTGGCATCGCCTGCTGCTGGAGCGCATGGCCAGCACCACCGAGACGCTGCAGCCGCCGCACTGGCCGGAGGCCGGCTGGGGCGTCCGGCCCACGCCGCTCAAGCCCGGGGCCTCACCGACATACGACCGCGGCATGGTCATCGGCAGCTACGGCAAGTGGTGCAGCCCGCTGGGCGTACCGGCCTCGGGGCCGCAGGCAGCGGGTGCGGCCGATTTCGAGATGCCCGCTTTCCTGCCGCAGCAGGAGCGCACGCAGCAAGCGGCGCTGGTCGAGAAGCTGCGCGCCATTCCGCAGGATTCGGTCCACTTCACCCAGGAAAGCCTGGCGCTGATGCAGCGCGACCGCGCCGACCCGCTGGTGCCGCAGGCGCTCTCGGTGGCGGTGAAGATGGCCCGCTACACCTGCCAGGACAAGGTGGTGGGCGACTGGTCGCGCAAGGGCCTGCAGGCCCTGCACGCGAACTACCCGAAGTCGACCTGGGCCGCCAGCACCCCGTACTGGTACGGCGGCCGCTAGCCGCGAAGCGGGCTCCTACTTCGGCCGGATCGCGTCCGCCGTCCCCTGGATGAAGGCCTTGATGCTCTCGATGTCCTCGCCCGAGAGCTTGCCCGTGAAGTCGGGCATGCCGCGCGCCGTGGCCGGGCCGTTGAGCACGAACTTGTCGAGGTTCTGGATGTAGGCCGGGTCCATGTAGCCGAGGTTCGGGATGTTGCCGCCGCGGTCCACGCCCGGCACGCCGTGGCAGAACACGCAGTTGCTCACATAGAGCATGGTGCCGGCCTGGACCTTGGCGGGGTCGTACTTCACGCCCTGCACGAGCTTGTCCATGCGGTACTGCACGAAGTCCGGCATCTTGGCCGTGCCGCCGACCGCGAAGGTGTAGACCGTGCCCGGGCCCTGCCGTTCGGTGGCGCGCTGCGCGAGGCCGTAGACGCCGCCCCAGCCCACGGCCACCGAGACGTACTGCTTGCCGTCGACCATGTAGGTGGCAGGCGCGGCGACCACGCCGGTGCCCGTGGGCGTTTCCCACAGCTTCTCGCCGGTCTTCGCGTTGTAGGCCACGAGGCGGCCGTCGGCCGTGCCCTGGAACACGAGGTTGCCGGCGGTGGTGAGCGTGCCGCCGTTCCAGGGCGATGCGTAGTCGACACCCCAGGCTTCCTTCTGCGCCACCGGGTCCCAGGCGACGAGCCGGCCGAAGGGCTTGCTCTGGGGCGGCTCGACGTTGGCGAACTTGCCGAGGTTCCAGCCCAGGGCCGCATGCGGGCGGCCCGGCGCGTTCTGGTCGAACTTCCAGTCCTTGTCGTCCATCAGGTTGATCGGCACGTTCTGCGCGGGCAGGTAGGCCAGGCCGGTCTGCGGGTTGAACGACATCGGGTGCCAGTTGTGCGCGCCGAAGGGGCCGGGAATGCTGTCGCCGGGCTTGTCGTTCTGGCGGGCGGCCGCGATCTCGATGGGCCGGCCGTTCCTGTCGTAGCCGGTGGCCCAGTTCACCGCGACGAAATTCTTCGCCGAGATGAACCTGCCGTTGGTGCGGTCGATGACGAAGAAGAAGCCGTTCTTCGGCGCATGCAGCAGCACCTTGCGCGCCTTGCCGCCGAGCTTGACGTTGGCCAGGATCATCGACTGGGTGGAGGTGTAGTCCCAGTTGTCGCCGGGCGTCTCCTGGTAGTGCCACACGTACTTGCCGGTGTCGGGGTTGAGCGCCACCACCGAGCCGAGGTAGAGGTTGTCGCCGCCCTTGGGACTGCGCGCCTTGTGCGCCCAGGGCGAGCCGTTGCCGGTGCCCACGTACATCAGGTTGAGCTCGGGGTCGAAGGCGAAGCTGTCCCAGGCGGTGCCGCCGCCGCCGGCCTCCCAGTATTTGCCGCTCGGGTCCCAGGTCTTGGCGGCGCGCGCCATCGATTCGTCCTCGAAGGGCTTGGCCGGGTCGCCGGGCACCACGAACCAGCGCCACTTCTGGTCGCCGGTCTTCGCGTCGTAGGCCGTGACGTAGCCGCGCACGCCGTACTCGGCGCCGCCGTTGCCGATGATGACCTTGCCCTTGAAGACGCGCGGCGCTCCGGTGATGGTGTAGCTGCCCTTCTGGCCCTCGATGGTGTTCTTCTCCCAGACCTTCTGGCCCGTGGCCGCGTCGAGCGCGATCAGGCGGCCGTCGTAGGCGGCCACGTAGACCTTGCCTTCGTACAGCGCCACGCCGCGGTTCACCACGTCGCAGCAGCCCTTGTAGCCTTTCGATTTATCGACCTGTGGATCGAAGGTCCAGAGCTTCTGCCCGGTGCGCGTGTCGATGGCATGCACCACGCTCCACGAGGCCGTGACATACATGATGCCGTCGACCACCAGCGGCGTGGCTTCCACGCCGCGCGTCGATTCGAGGTTGTAGGACCAGACCAGCCCGAGCTGCTTCACGTTGCCGGCATTCACCTGGTCGAGCTTGCTGAAGCGCGACTCGGCGTAGTCGAGGCCGATGCTGGGCCAGTCGGGTGTTTTCTGCGCCGCGTTGGCGCGCACGAAGTTGCCATCGACCTTTTTCGTGGCCGCAGCGGCGCGATCCTGTGAACCCTGGGCCATGGCCGTCGACGCGCCCAGGCACAACAATGCGCCGGCCAGCATGCGCAGCCCGGTGGTGGTTTTTTTCATCGCAGGTCTCCTTGTGGCCCCAAGGATCGTTCGCGCGCCCCCGGCCTTCACCCCCGGGATTTCCCCAATCGAGCCTTGTTCCATTGCGGAACACATTCGTTGAGGTTCCCGGACCCTGAGAGGCATCGAACACCATGGCCCTCGACAAGTTCGACAGGCTTGGCACGGCGGATGCGCCGCGCCAACTCTTCGCGAGCACGCCGGCGCAGCGCGTGGCGCTCGCGCGGCGGCAGTTCTTCGAGGAAGGCGTGCGCCCCTCGGGCCTGATCGGCGAGGCGGTGCTGCAGTCGTGGATGCGCTGCAGCCGCACCCACACCGACCGGCAGCGCATCGTGCCCTTCGATGCGGTCACGCCGAGCCGGCTGCACGCCACGCTCGCGCGCAACCGCGAACTGCTCGAGGTGGCGCGGCAGGAGCTCGTGCAGATGGAGCACATGCTCGCCGGCACCGACTGCCGCGTGATCCTGACCGACTGCGAGGGCGTGGTGGTGCACGTCACGCACCAGCCGGCCGCGGCGCACCAGCCGGTGCTGCGAAAGACCGCACGGGTGGGCGTGAACATCTCGGAGCGCATCGTGGGCACCACGGCGCCCGGCATCGTGGCGAGCACCGGGCAGGCCTGCACCGTCGAAGGCGCCGAGCACTACTTCGACGTGCTGCGCGAGATGCAGTGCGCGGCGGCGCCGATCCGCGACGTGACGGGCCGGCTGGCCGGCGTGCTCGACCTCACGGTGGAGGCGCGGCGCTTCGGTTTCGATGCGGCGTCGATGGTGTCGCTCTATGCGACGACCATCGAGAACCGGCTGCTGCAGGCGCAGTCGCGCGACCACCTGATCCTGCGTTTTCAGGCGAGCCCGACGCTGCTCGGCACGCCGCTCGAGGCGCTGGCCGGCATTGCGCCCGACGGCACCATCGCCTGGCTCAACAACGCCGGTGCGCGGCTGCTCGGCCGGCTGCCCGAGGCAGCGGACCAACGCGATGTCGAATGCCTGCTGGGCCACGATCTGGCGAGCCTGCTGCGGCTCGGCCGGCGCGAAGCTGCGCAGCCGCTGCGGCTGGCCAGCGGGCTCGGCGTGTGGGTGCAGGCGCATCTGAAGGGCGCGGACGGCGTGGACTTCCGGCATGCGGTGGCGATGCCGGGCGGCGCTGCACCTTCGGCAGCGGCAACGGCGATGTCGATGGCAAGCGCTGCCGGCGAGATCGGTGCCGCAGCGGCCGCGGACGACGCCGCGCAGGCGCCGCATGCCGAGACGCTGCGCGAGCACAGCCGCAAGCTGATCGAGGAAACGCTCGCGGTGCATGGCGGCAACGTGTCGCAGGCGGCGCGGCAACTGAACGTCTCGCGCGGGACGCTCTATCGCCGGCTGCGCGGCTGGCGCGACGAAGACGCGACGCCCGCGGCGAACTGATCAGGCGATGGCGCGCGCCAGTGCGCGCGCACGGCGCGCCTTCGCATCGGGCTGCAGCGGCCGCAGGTATTCGTGCAGCGCCAGCGCGGCAGCGCCCACCGCCGGCGCGAGTTCTTCATAACGCGCGGTGCGCAGGTCCGGCGCCGGCATGCCGGCGCGCTCCGCATGGCGCTTGACCATCTCGAATGCCGCTTGCGCGAAGCCGCGGTGGTCCGCGCACGACTTGCCGCCGAGCACGATCGCACGCGGATTGAAGGTCACCCACAGGTTCTGCAACAGCACGCCGAAGAAGGCTGCGGCGCGCGCCATGTCCACGCCCTGGCGCTCCAGCGTGCGCGAGCCGAAGAAGGCTTCGGCGCAACCGCGCCGGCCGCACGAGCACAGCGGGCCGTCGAGTTCGAGGATGGTGTGGCCAATCTCGCCGGCCATGCCCTGCGCGCCGGTGAAGAGCCGGTCGTTCAGCACCACGCCCGCGCCCACGCCCACGTCGCAGCTGACGAAGATCAGCGGATCTTCGCCCTCGCCTGCGGCGAACTCGTACTCGCCGAGCGCGGCCGCATCGGCATCGTTCTGCAACTGCACCGTGACGCCAGGCAGGCCGGCGGCGGCGAATGATTTCTCGAGCGCCGGCAACAGGCTCACGTTGCGCCAGCCGAGGTTGGGTGCGAAGCGGACCACGCCGGTGCAATCGTCCACCGCACCCGGCACGCACACGCCGATGCTCGACAGGCGCAGGCCCAGTTCGTTCAGGTGCAGATGTCCCGCCGCCGCCATGCGCGCGACCTGCGCGCACACGCCGGCCGGCGAGCCGTCGGTGAGGGCATGGGTGTCCGAGTACAGCACCTCGCCCTGCAGCGAGACGCACACGAGGCGCACGGTTTCGACGGCGATCTCGACGCCCATCAAGGCGCGCACGCCGACGTTGATCTGCAGGGGCGTCGAAGGGCGCCCGAGGCCATCGGCCACGGCCGCATCGGACTCCTTGAGCCAGCCTTCGTCGAGCAGTTCGCGCACCAGCAGGCTCACGGTGGATTTCGTAAGTCCGCTCTCGCTCGCGAGCCGTGCGCGCGAAAGCCCCGGCTGCGCGCGCAGCAACCGCAGCAGCACGCTGCGGTTCATGCGCTTCAGCAACTGCTGATCGCCGATCGTCTTCATATCGCGAGGCGCATCAGGCCGCCACGGCCGCGGTCGCGGCGTGGGGGGCCTGTTCTTTCCCTTCGGGGCGCTTGCCCGCGATGATCATCCCGAGCACTTCGTCTTCCGTGACGTCTTCGGTGCGGTAGGTGCCGACCAGCTTGCCGTTCTTCATCACCGCGAGGCGGTCGCTGAGCGAGAACACGTCGGGCATGTCGTGCGTGATCAGGAAGATGCCCACGCCGTCGGCCTTGAGCTGCTTCACGAGGCCGCCGACCATCGCGGTTTCTTCCGGACCGAGCGCCGCGCAGGGCTCGTCCATGATCAGGATGCGCGCATTGAAATACAGCGCGCGCGAGATCGCCACCACCTGCCGCTGCCCCCCCGAGAGCCGGCGCACCGGCACGCGGATGTTGGTGAAGTTCTTGTTGAGGCGGTGGAACACCTTGCGCGCCTGCACTTCCATGAAGTGGTCGTCGAGCGTGTTCCAGCGCGTCATCTTCTCGCGGCCGAGAAAAAGGTTGGAGACGGAGTCGAGGTTGTCGGCCAGCGCGAGCGTCTGGTAGATGGTCTCGATGCCCTGCCCCTGCGCTTCGGCGGGCGTGCGGATGTGGACCTTCTCGCCCGCGATCAGCGTGTCGCCCGAATCAATGGGATAGGCGCCCGCGAGCATCTTCATGAGCGTGGACTTGCCGGCGCCGTTGTGGCCCAGCAGCGCGACCACTTCGCCGGGGTAGAGGTTGACACTCACGCCGTCCACGGCTTTCACGCCGCCGAAGGCCTTGTGGATGTCGCGCAGTTCGACGAGGGGCTTGGAGGTGTCGATGTCGGTCATTTCAGTTCTCCCCGAATTTGCGGCGATACAGCACGTCGAACACCACCGCCACGATCAGCACCTGCCCGATGATCACCATGCGCTTGCCGATCGGCACGTCGAGCAGCAGCATGCCGCTGTCGAGCGACTGCATGATCAGCGCGCCCAGCACCGAGCCGAAGATCGAGCCGCTGCCGCCTGCGAGCGCGGTGCCGCCGATGACGGCCGCCGCGATCACGTAGAGCTCCATGCCCGTTCCGAGCGAATTGGTGCCGGCGTTGAGCCGCGCGATCGACACGATGGCCGCCACCGTGACCAGCACCGCGAGCAGCGCGAACAGCATCAGCGTCACGCGCTTGACCGGAATGCCCACCAGCGCCGCCGCATCGGGGTTGCCGCCCATCGCGAACACATAGCGCCCGAAGCGCGTGCGGTGCACGATGAACGACAGCACGATGGCCACCACGGCCCAGATCAGCACCGGGATCGGGATGCCCTGCGCTTCGGTCTTGGACGAGATCTGGTAGTTGTTCATCACCGCCGCGAAGGCGAACACCACGGCCGCCGGCACGGCCGTGACCAACACGTCGAGCCACAGCGCCTCGGTCGGCATGCCGTGGTGCTGCCGCGCGCGGCGCTTCTGCACCATGCGCCCGAACAGCACCAGCGCGACCAGCCCCGCGAGCACCCAGCTCGCCGTGGTGCCGATGCCGCCGTCGTAGCCGCCGCCCAGGCGCTGGAAGAATTCGTCGTTCACCGGCTGCGTCTTGCCGTCGGCCACGAGGAAGGCCGCGCCGCGGAACGACATCAGGCCGCCGAGCGTGACCACGAAGGAAGGCACGCCGAGCACCGCCGTGAGCCAGCCTTGATAGATCGACACGAGCAGCGCCACGGCAAGACCTGCGAGGCAGGCCGTGGGCCACGACCAGCCCGAGGTGTATTGCAGGTAGGCGATCAGCACGCCGACGAAGCCCATCACCGAACCGACCGACAGGTCGATGTGGCGCGCCACGATGATCAGCACCATCACGGTCGACACGATGCCGACCACGGCCGTCTGCTGCGCGACGTTGTAGAGATTCTCGGGGGAGAGAAACACGCCGCCCGACATGACGCTGAAGACCACCCCCATGGCGACCAGCAGCACGCACATCAGGATCAGCCGCAGATCGATGCCGGTGCGACGCCACCAGCCCGGAGTTGAATTGCTCATTTTTGGGACCCCCTCAAAACGAATGCGCGACCGCGTCCTGACCGGCCCGCAAAGGCCGGCCGGACGCAGCACTGCGCGGATGGACGACTGGCCGTTTACTTGCAGGCGGCGGGCGCGCTGGCGCCCGAAACGCCCTTGCAGAGCTCGTCCTTCTTGATCCAGCCGGCCTTGACGATCACGTCGAGGTTGTCGCGCGTGATCGGCACCGGCGTCAGCAGGCGCGAGGAGAGCGAGATCTTCTTGGCACCGCCGGCCCACGGCGCGGCCTTGTCGACCGGCTTGCCGGCCGCAAGCGCGACGGCCGCACTGGCGGCTTCGCGGCCGAGTTCGCGCGAATCCTTCCAGACGGTGGCGGTCTGCGTACCGAGCGCGATGCGGTTGAGCGCCGCGAAGTCGGCGTCCTGGCCCGACACCGGAATGCCGCGGATGCCCTTGGCCGAGAGCGCCGCCACCGCGCCGCCGGCCGTGCCGTCATTGGCAGCAACCACCGCGTCGACCTTGTTGCCGACCTTGGTGAGGATCTGCTCCATGTTCTTCTGCGCGACCTCGGGCTTCCAGCCTTCGGTGTATTCGTCGCCGACGATCTTGATGTCGCCCTTCTTGACGGCGGCGTCCAGCACTTCCTGCTGGCCGGCACGCAGGAAGTCGGCGTTCGGGTCGCTCGGCGAGCCCTTGATGATCACGTAGTTGCCCTTAGGCTTGACCTTGAAGACCTCGCGCGCCTCCATGCGGCCGACCTCGACGTTGTCGAAGGTGATGTAGAAGACTCCGGGCGCCTCGATCAGCCGGTCGTAGGCGACCACGGGCACCTTCTGGCGCGTGGCCTTGGTGACGGCGGGCAGGATCGCGTCCTTGTCCATCGCCAGCACGATGAGCGCCTTGGCGCCCTTCGACATCAGGCCCTCGATGTCGCCCAGCTGCTTTTCAGGCGAGCCGCCCGCATCGGCACTGATGTACTTGGCGCCGAGCTTCTCGAGCTGGGCCTTGATGGCGGCTTCGTCGGTCTTCCAGCGTTCTTCCTGGAAGTTGGACCAACTCACGCCGACCACGGTCTGGGCCAGCGCGCTCACGGCCGTGAGGCCGAAGGCCATGGCGGCCAAGGTGTGTTTCAGTTGCATCGGTGTCTCTCCTGCCGAGTAAGAAATTAGTTAGTTTGAAAGGCGAACTAACTATCCCATCAGGGGCGGAGGATTGGCATCCGGGAATTCCCCGAGCCCTGGGGGCGGCGGGTCAGCGAGGAATCGGGGTAAGGGAAGGGGCCGGCCGGAGCCAGCCGAGCGCGCCGCCCGCCACCTTCCAGCGGCCTTCGGCGGTATCCATGGCGAAACGGGCCCTGCTGCCCGAGAACGGGCCCGGGTTCTGCTGGACGATCTCGACCTCGCGCTCCGTCACGCCGGCAACGATCGCGACGTGCCCGTACGGATTGAAGAGCGTGGACGGAAACACGATGAGGTCGTCCACCTGCGGCTTCTCGGATTGCGCATTCCGGTATTGGACGAGCCCCCGCTTCCGGTTCAATGCGCCCTGCGCCGTACCGGCGTCGTAGAAGTCCTTGGCGTGGCCGAAGGGGTCCGGCATCCGGTGGCCGAAGCGCTCGAAGTAGTAGCGTTTGACGAACTCCACGCACTGGTACTTGATGCCCAGGTTGTAGCCGTCGCGGGACAGGTTCCGGCCTTCGGCGTTGTTGACGCCGCCGTTGTAGTAGACCTTCACGCCGTTGAATTCGTCGACCACCGCGCCGACGTCGCGGCCTGGGTCGAGGTTGAGATGGGTCGCCGCCCAGTAGCCGGCCGCGCCCAGCAAGGCGGCGGCGGCCGGGGAGAGAAGAAGAACGGTTCGGCGAGAAATCATGGCATCCGGTTGGCGTGAATCGAGGACATGGAAGATACGCGCGCGAATGCCTCGCCGCTTTCCTCGGGCATGATCGCGTGGGCAAAAAAGAACACACACGCGCTCGCGAGCCTTGCTCCGCCCGGCACGCGGAAGCGCACTGGAGACACCATGGACCCGAGCATTCCAGGCGGCGCCGGCGAGGCGCTGTACCGCACGATGGTGCGCATCCGCGCCTTCGAGAACGCCGCCGAGACGGCCAGCCAGGGCGGCGTGAGCGCCTATGGCCAGCAGGCCGCCGGCGCCGCCAAGGTGCGCGGACCGCTGCACCTCTCGACCGGTCAGGAGGCCGTGCCGGCGGGCGTGTGCGCCCACCTGCGCACGAGCGACTACCTCACCTCCACGCACCGCGGCCACGGCCACACGCTGGCCAAGGGCGCGGACCTCACCCGCATGATGTGCGAGCTGTTCGGCAAGGCCACGGGCTTCAACGGCGGCAAGGGCGGCTCGATGCACATCGCGGACTTTTCGGTCGGCATGCTGGGCGCCAACGGCGTGGTGGCGGCGGGGCTGCCGATTGCGGTCGGTGCGGCGCATGCGCAGAAGCTGCTGAAGAAGAATGACGACATCACGGTCTGCTTCTTCGGCGACGGGGCCATCAACCGCGGCCCCTTTCTCGAAGCATTGAACTGGGCACGTGTCTACGCGCTGCCGGTGCTCTTCGTCTGCGAGGACAACCGCTGGAGCGCGACCACGGCGAGCGGTCCGATGACGGCGGGGGACGGGGCTTCGGCCCGCGCCGCTTCGATGGACATCGCCGCCACGCAGGTCGATGGCAACGATGTGTTCGCGGTGCACGAAGCCGCCGCACGGCTGGTGGGCGAGGTGCGCAGCGGCGGCGGGCCGCGCCTGCTGCACGCGCTGACCTACCGCGTGAAAGGCCACGTGTCGGTGGACCTCGCGGCCTACCGCGATCCGGCCGAACTGGCCGCCGCGCTCGAAACCGATCCGATCGCGCGAACGCGCGGGCATCTGCTCTCGACCGGCGTGCGAGCGGCCACGCTCGATGCCATCGAGAACGCGGCGCGCGACGAGGTGGACACCGCGCTGGCCATCGCCGACGCGGCGCCCTGGCCCGACGCCAGCGCTGCCTTCACCGACGTGCAGAGCACCGGAGCAGGCCAATGGCATTGAAGGAACTGAGCTATGCCGAAGCCGCCGCGCTGGCCATCCGGCGCGAGATGGAAGCCGACGCCCGCGTGGTCGTGCTCGGCGAGGACGTGGGCCGCGGCGGCATCTTCGGCCAGTACACAGGGCTGCAGCAGACCTTTGGTGCAGAACGCGTGATCGACACGCCGATCAGCGAGGCCGCGATCATGGGTGCCGGCGTGGGCATGGCGCTCGCGGGCCTGCGCCCGGTGGTCGAGATGCGCGTGGTCGATTTCGCGCTCTGCGGCATGGACGAACTGGTGAACCAGGCCGCCAAGAACCGCTTCATGTTCGGCGGCCAGGGCCGCGTGCCGCTGGTGGCGCGCATGCCGGGCGGCATCTGGGACGCTTCGGCGGCGCAGCATTCGCAATCGCTCGAAGCCTGGTTCGCGCACCTGCCGGGCGTGGTGGTGGTGAGCCCCTCGACGCCGCAGGACAACCATGGCCTGCTGCGTGCCGCGCTGCAGTGCGGCGACCCGGTGGTCTACATCGAGCACAAGACGCTCTGGGCCGTGCGCGGCGACGTGGACGAAGACATCGCCGTGCCGCTCGGCAAGGCGGCGCGCGTTCGCGAGGGCAACGCGCTCACGCTCGTGAGCTGGAGCAAGCAGATGCAGGCCTGTGCCGCAGCCTGCGATGCGCTCGCGGCGGAAGGCATTGCGGTCGACCTGATCGACCTGCGCACGCTGTGGCCGTGGGACCGCGAGACGGTGCTGTCCTCCTGCGCGCGCACCGGCCGGCTGCTGGTGGTGCATGAAGCGGTGCAGGCCGCGGGCTTCGGCGCCGAGATCGCGGCCAGTGCCGCGGAGGCGACCGGCTGCCGCATCGCGCGACTGGGCGCGCCACGCATTCCGGTCGGCTATGCGCCGGTGCTGGAAGCGCAGTCGCGCATCGGCGCGGAAGCCGTCGTGCGAGCCGCGAAGAAGCTGCTCGGCTGACCGCTGCAGCCCGTGGCCTCAGGCCGCGAAGCCGCCGTCGATGTTCAGGCTGGCGCCGGTCACGAAGCCCGCTTCGGGACCGGCGAGGTACGCCACCATGCCCGCGATTTCTTCGGGCACGGCGTGGCGGGCCACCGCCATCAGGCCGTGCATCGCGGCGGCGTTCGGGCCGTCGACCGGGTTCATGTCGGTGTTGACCGGGCCGGGCTGCACGTTGTTGACGGTGATGCCGCGCGGGCCGAGGTCGCGCGAGAGGCCTTGCACGAGACCTTGCAGCGCCGACTTGCTCATGGCGTAGGCGCTGCCGCCGGGCCAGGGCATGCGTTCGGCATTCGTGCTGCCGATGTTGATGATGCGGCCGCCTTCGCCCATGTGGCGCACCGCCGCCTTGGCCGCGACGAACACGGCGCGCACGTTGACGTCGAGCGTCTTGTCGAAGTCCGCGAGCGAGAAGTCGTCGAGGGTGCCGCCGAGGAACACGCCGGCGTTGTTCACGAGGATGTCGATCTTGCCGAGCGTGCGGGCCGCTTCGTCGATGCCGGCGGTGAGGGCTTCGGCGTCGGCGCTGTCGATCTTCAGCGCCAGTGCGCGGCCGCCTTCGGACTGGATGCTGCGCACCAGTTCGTCGGCCGGTGCCGCGGAACTGGCGTAGCTGAAGGCCACGGCGGCGCCGTCGCGCACCAGCCGCCGCACGATGGCGGCGCCGATGCCGCGCGAGCCGCCGGTGACGAAAGCGACCTTGCCGGCCAGGATGGGGGAGGAAGAAGAAGCAGTGTTGGAAGCCATGGTGTTTGTCCGATCGGTTGGGGAGGGAAGGCCTTCAGTGTCGGGATTCCATTCCGTTCGCGCTAGCCATCAATCGGCGCAATCAAATTCAACCCAAAGTTGAAGATGAGGCCGAAAATGCCGCCATGGAACCGCTCAATCACCTCGAATCCTTCGTGCAAAGCGCGGAAGGTGGCAGTTTTTCGGCGGCCGCGCGGCGCCTCGGGCTCACGCCGGCGGCTGTCAGCAAGAACGTCGCGCGGCTCGAAGCGCGGCTGGGCGTGCGGCTGTTCCAGCGCAGCACGCGCCGCCTCACGCTGACCGAAGGCGGCGAGCGCTTCCTGGCGCAGATCGGCGGCGCGCTCGCCACGCTGCAGGAGGCGGTGGCCGGCCTCGCCAAGGACGACGGCCAGCCTTCCGGCACGCTGAAGGTGAGCATGGGGCAGGCCTTCGGGCGCGAGCATGTGCTGCCGATGCTGGGCGACTTTCTCGCACGCTACCCGGCCATCCTGCCCGACTGGCACTTCGACAACCAGCAGGTGGACCTGGTGGGCGAAGGCTTCGACGCGGCCATCGGCGGCGGCATCGAACTGTCGCCCGGCGTGGTGGCGCGCGAGCTGTCGCGCATCCATGTGGTGGCGGTGGCCTCGCCGGCCTACCTGGCGGGACGCAAGTTGCCGGCACAGCCCGCCGACCTGGTGCAGCTCGACGCCCTGCTGCGCCGCTCCTCGCCCACGGGGCGCCTGCGCAGCTGGACGCTGCAGCACGCAAGCGGCCAGCAGGCCACGGTGGAGCTGCCGCGGCCGCGCGCGATCTTCAACGACCCCGAGGCGATCGCCCAGGCCGCGCTGCTGGGCCTGGGCGCGGCCATGCTGCCGATGCCGTTCGTCGAGCGCGGCCTGCGCAGCGGCGAGCTGGTGCGGCTGCTGCCCGAGTGGCATTTCGACGCGGGTGCGGTGTGGCTCTACTACCCGAGCAAGAAGCTGCTGCCGCCGAAGACGCGCGTGTTCGTCGACTTCGTGCTGGAGCGCTTTCGCAGCGAGCGGTTTGCGCAGCGGATGCAGGTGATGTGAGAGGGAACTCCCCCAGGCTTCGCGCACTTCGTGTCGCTGCGCCCACCCCCTCGCCGGGGGCGACACCTGCGGCCCGGCGAAGCCGGTTCCGCGGTGTCCTGCGAACGGGCCGTGCCGGCTTCAGGGGCTGCGGGTGGCGCTTGGCGCCATCGACCACCGAGACATATCGCCACCGGGGTTTTCACTCGCGGCGTCGAAAGCGGTTCACCTGTACAAAGGCGCGCATGACCTTATCTTTCAAAACGAATCGCCGGGCCGCGCTGGCCGCCTCCGCAGCTGCAGCCGTTGCCCTGATGGCGCCCACCGCCTGGGCACAGAACACCTGGCCGACCAAGCCGGTGCGCATCGTCGTTCCGTTCGCGGCCGGCGGCACCACCGACATCCTGGCGCGCGCCATCGCGCCGGAGCTCTCGAAGGCCTTCGGCCAGCAGTTCATCGTCGACAACCGCGCGGGCGCGGGCGGCAATCTGGGCGCCGAACTCGTGGCGCGTGCGCCGAACGACGGCTACACGCTGCTGATGGGCACCGTGGGCACCCACGGCATCAACCGCGCGCTGTACCCGAAGCTGCCCTTCGACCCGATCAAGGACTTCGCGCCGGTCACGCTGGTGGCGGCCGTGCCGAACGTGATGGAAATGAACGCCGACAAGGCCAAGGCGCTGAACATCCGCAACGTGCAGGACTTCATCAAGTACGCCAAGGCCAACCCGGGCAAGCTCAACATGGCGTCGAGCGGCAGCGGCACCTCGATCCACCTGGCGGGCGAGCTGTTCAAGAGCATGACCGGCACCTTCATGGCCCACATCCCGTACAAGGGCTCGGGCCCGGCGCTGCTGGACATGGTGGGCGGCAATGCCGACGTGATGTTCGACAACCTGCCCTCGTCGATGGCGCAGATCAAGGGCGGCAAGCTCACGGCGCTGGCCGTGACCAGCGCGCAGCGCTCGCCGGCGCTGCCCGACATTCCGACGGTCGAGGAAGCCGGCGGCCCGGCGCTCAAGGGCTACGAGGCGAGTTCGTGGTTCGGCCTGCTGGCGCCGGCCGGCACCCCGCCCGAGATCGTGAACCGGATTCAGCAGGAAGTGGCCAAGTCGCTCGGCACCCCGGCCATCAAGGAAAAGATGCTCGCCCAGGGCGCGATTCCAAGCGGAAACTCACCGGCCGACTTCAGCAAGCTGATTGCCAGCGAGCACACGAAGTGGGCCAAGGTCGTCAAGGACTCCGGCGCTAAAGTGGACTGACCCCCAGGCTTCGCGCACTTCGTGTCGCTTCGCCAACCCCCTTGCAGGGGGCAACACCTGCGGCCCGGCGAAGCCGGTTCCGCGGTGTTTCCAGAAGAAGCCTGAGTCCGCTCAGGTGCTCCAGGTCACGTCCTTGTTGTCGGCCTTCGAGTCCCTGAGCATGTGAAGCAGGGGGGCTGCACGCTGGTGCAGTCCGACATGCTGTCTTTCGGCTTCGGCGGTATGGCCCTCGACCGCGTAGTCGTCGTTGTTGTGGACATTGCTGCCTTCGCGCGCCAGGGCGGCTTCGAGGGCCGCGATGGCGGCGGGAATCTGCTCGACCGTGATGATGCCCTGCGGCGCCGGGGCTTTGCCGACGATGTCGAGCAACTGGCGCGCATGCAGTTCGAGCATCACGAAATCAGGAGAGGCCCGGGACTTGAAACGATAGAGCATGGTGTTTCTCACTCACTTGTAGATGTAGTCACGGGCAAAAGGGTACACCGATTGCGCCCCGCGCAAAACGCCATGATCGACCTTGCCGTCGGGCCTGGTGGCGAGCATCTGGTGGAGCGAGATCCAGCCCTGTTCGAAACTCATGGCCGAACCCGCGAGGTAGAGGCGGTAGGCGCGCAGCACGCGCTCCGCGTTCTCGCCCTGCCGGCCGCCGCTGCGCTGCAGCACCTCGCGCGCCTTGTCGAGCTGCGCCTCGAGCGCGTCGGACCAGGCCCAGAGCGTGCGCGCATAGTGCGGCCGCAGGCTCTCGGTGTCGACCATTTCCAGGCCCGCCGCCGCCGTCTCGCGCAGCACGTGCGTGACATGCAGCAGTTCGCCGCCGGGGAAGATGTATTTCTCGATGAAATCGCCCATGCCGGCGCCGAGCTGGCGGTAGTTGAGCTCGCCCGAGGTGATGCCGTGGTTCATGACCAGGCCGCCCGGCTTCAGCAGCGAATGGATCTTGCGGAAGTAGGTCGGCATGTTGGCCGCGCCCACGTGCTCGAACATGCCGACCGAGGAGATCTTGTCGAAGGGCTGCTCGGCCGAGAGCTCGCGGTAGTCGCGCAGCTCGACGCGCACCCGGCCCTGCAGCCCTTTGTCCTCGATCAGGCGCTGCACGTACGCATGCTGGTTCTTCGACAGCGTGATGCCGGTCGCATCGACGCCGTAGTGCTCGGCCGCCCACAGCAGCAGCCCGCCCCAGCCGGAGCCGATGTCGAGGTAGCGCTCGCCGGGCTGCAGCATCAGCTTGCGGCAGATGTGGTCGAGCTTGGCCTCCTGGGCCTGCGCCAGCGTCAGTTCGGGGGTGCGGAAGTAGGCGCATGAATAGACCCGGCGCGGGTCGAGCCACAGCGCATAGAAGTCGTCCGACACGTCGTAGTGGAACTCGATCTGGGCCGCGTCCTTGCGCAGCGAATGCGAGCCATGCGACTTGGCCCGGCGCTGCAGGCGGCTCCACCAGCCGGTGTCGGTTTCGGCCGGGTTGCCCGGCAGCATGCCGACGGTGGCGTCGATCAGGTCGCGCATGGCGCCCTCGATCTGCACCTTGCCCTCGACGTAGGCCTCCCCGATGGCCCCCACCTGCCGGGCGGCCAGCTTGGCCAGCACCGCCCACTCCTTGAAAGCCAGCGTAACGCGGGCTCCGGCCTGGGCAACGCGCCGGCCATCCGGCAGTTCCAGCGCGATGGGGACAGGCAGCGAAGCCAGCTGCGACTCGATCTTGGGTATCAAGTTTTGCATGGAGCCCATGGTATTGATTTTTACAAGGGTTTGCATCACTGCCCGCGCCGGGGAATCCGGGCGCCGGTTACGAAACAGCATTGACATCAGATTGTTTATGCCTAAACTATTCAACCATGAACAGCCTCAACCCGGTCAAACCCGCTCCCGCCGCGGACCTCCAACGCATCCTGTGCATTGGCGGTGGCCCGGCCGGCCTCTACTTCGCCCTGCTGATGAAGGCGCGCAACCCTGCGCTCCAGATCACGGTGGTGGAGCGCAACCGCCCCTTCGACACCTTCGGCTGGGGCGTGGTGCTGAGCGACCAGACGCTCGGCAACCTGGCGGCGGCCGACGCCGATACCGCGGCGCTGATCGGCAACGAGTTCCATCACTGGGACGACATCCAGGTGTTCTTCAAGGGCCGCCAGGTGCGCTCGGGCGGCCACGGCTTCTGCGGCATCGGCCGCAAGCGCCTGCTGAACATCCTGCAGGAACGCTGCCTCGCGCTGGGCGTCGACCTCGTGTTCGAAACCGACGCGACCGACGACCAGGCGATTGCCGCGCAGTACAAGGCCGATCTCGTGATTGCCAGCGACGGCCTCAACAGCCGCATCCGCCAGCGCTATGCCGACGTGTTCAAGCCCGACGTCGACCTGCGCAACTGCCGCTTCGTGTGGCTCGGCACGCACCAGACCTTCGACGCCTTCACCTTCGCCTTCGAACAGACCGAGCACGGCTGGTTCCAGGCGCATGCCTACCAGTTCGACGACAAGACCTCGACCTTCATCGTCGAAACGCCCGAGGCGGTGTGGAAGGCCCACAGCCTCGATCAGATGGAGCAGCCCGAGGCCATCGCCTTCTGCGAGAAGCTGTTCGCCAGGTACCTCGGCGGCCACGCGCTGATCAGCAACGCCACGCACCTGCGCGGCTCGGCCAACTGGATCCGCTTTCCGCGCGTGGTGTGCGAGCGCTGGACGCACCGCATCGACGTCGAAGGCCGCTCGGTGCCCGTGGTGCTGATGGGCGACGCGGCGCACACGGCGCACTTCTCGATCGGCTCGGGCACCAAGCTCGCGCTCGAGGACGCGATCGACCTCGCCAACGAATTCGCCAAGGGCGGCACCGTGGACCACGTGCTGGAAGGCTACGAGGCGCGCCGCAGCGTCGAGGTGCTCAAGATCCAGAATGCCGCGCGCAATTCGACCGAGTGGTTCGAGAACGTGCCGCGCTACACCGGCATGCAGATCGAGCAGTTCGCCTATTCGCTGCTCACCCGCTCGCAGCGCATCAGCCACGAGAACCTGCGCGTGCGCGACACCCAATGGCTCGGCGGCTACGAGCAATGGCTCTCGGGCGGCAAGGCCGTGGCGCCGATGCTGATGCCGTACAGGGTGCGCGGGCTCACGCTCAAGAACCGCATCCTGGTATCGCCGATGGCCACCTACAGCGCGGTCGACGGCGTGCCGCAAGACTTCCTGCTGGTGCACCTGGGTGCGCGCGCGCTCGGCGGCGCCGCGATGGTGTTCGTCGAGATGACGAGCCCGACGCCCGAAGGCCGCATCACGCCGGCCTGCACCGGCCTCTACAACGATACGCAGCAAGCGGCGTTCAAGCGCATCGTCGACTTCGTGCACACGCAATCGAGCGCGAAGATCGCGATGCAGCTCGGCCACAGCGGCCCGAAGGGGTCCACGCGCGTGGGCTGGGAAGGCACCGACGAGCCGCTCGAGGACGGCAACTGGCCGGTGCTCGGCGCCAGCGCATTGCCCTACGGCGAACAGAACCAGTTGCCCGCCGCGATCACGCGCGCCGAGATGGACACGCTGCGCGACCAGTTCGTCGGCTCCACGCGCCGCGCCGCCGAATGCGGCTTCGACTGGCTCGAACTGCACTGCGCACACGGCTACCTGCTGTCGGCCTTCATCAGCCCGCTCACGAACCAGCGCACCGACGCGTACGGCGGCGACATCGAAGCGCGCTGCCGCTATCCGCTCGAGGTGTTCCGCGCGATGCGCGCCGTGTGGCCGGCCGACAAGCCGATGAGCGTGCGCATCTCGGCGCACGACTGGGCGCCCGGCGGCAACACCGACGCCGACGCGGTCGTCGTCGCACGCCTTTTCAAGGAGGCCGGCGCCGATTTCATCGACGTGTCTTCCGGCCAGACCACGCGCGCCGCCAAGCCGGTCTACGGCCGCATGTACCAGACGCCGTTCTCCGACCGCATTCGCAACGAGGTCGGCATCTCGACCATCGCGGTGGGCGCCATTACCGATGCGGACCAGGCCAACAGCATCGTCGCGGCCGGCCGCGCCGACCTCTGCGCCATCGCACGCCCGCACCTGGCCGATCCCGCCTGGACGCTGCACGAAGCCGCCAAGCTGCAAAGCCGCGATGTCGACTGGCCGAAGCAGTACCTGAGCGGCCGCGACCAGATGTACCGCGAAATCGCCAAGCAGCAACAGATCGCCGCGGCCGCGAATGCTGCGCTGGCGGCACAGAACACCGAGGAGACGCACTGACATGGACCTCGAAGCGCGTGCCCACAGCGAACACCCCGAAGCTCTGCGGCTCTGGCTGCGGTTGCTGACCTGCACCCAGCTGATCGAGAAGCAGGTGCGCAACGAGCTGCGCTCGCAGTTCGCCACCACGCTGCCGCGCTTCGATTTGATGTCCCAGCTCGAACGCTCGCCCGACGGCCTGAAGATGAACGAGCTCTCGCGCCGGATGATGGTGACGGGCGGCAACGTCACCGGCATCACAGACCAGCTCGTGACCGAAGGCCTGGTCGAGCGCATCAATGTCGAGGGCGACCGCCGCGCCTGGCGCGTGCGGCTCACCGCGCGCGGACGCAAGCTCTTCAACGAGATGGCGCAGCAACACGAAGACTGGATCGTCGATGCCTTCGCGGGCCTCAGCGGCAAGGAGATCGCGCAGCTTCACAAGCTGCTCGGCAAGGTCAAGCAACACTCACACAGCCAATTGGCGGAGACCCCATGAAGCACTACATCGGCGCGGGCAATCCCATGCGTGCGCAATTCGAGGCGAAGGCCGCCTACAAGGCCGAGCACTTCGCATGGCACTACGAGGCGGGCGTCGGCACCATCACGCTGAACCGCCCCGAGCGCAAGAACCCGCTCACCTTCGATTCGTATGCCGAGCTGCGCGACCTGTTCCGCGCGCTGACCTATGCGACCGACGTGAAGGCGATCGTCGTGACCGGCGCGGGCGGCAACTTCTGCTCGGGCGGCGACGTGCACGAGATCATCGGTCCGCTCACCGGCATGCGCATGCCCGAGCTGCTGGAGTTCACGCGCATGACCGGCGACCTGGTGAAGGCGATCCGCGCCTGCCCGCAGCCGATCGTCGGCGCCATCGACGGCGTGTGCGCCGGTGCCGGCGCGATGATCGCGCTGGCCTGCGACCTGCGCTATGGCTCGCCGGCCACGCGCACCGCGTTCCTGTTCACCCGCGTGGGCCTTGCCGGCGCGGACATGGGTGCCTGCGCATTGCTGCCCCGCGTGATCGGCCAGGGCCGCGCATCGGAACTGCTGTTCACCGGCCGCGCGATGACGGCGCAGGAAGGCCACGCATGGGGCTTCTTCAATGCGCTGCACGAAAGCGATGCGCTGCTCGAAGCGGCCACCAAGGTGGCACGCGAACTGGCCGAAGGCCCGAGCTTCGCGCACGGCATGACCAAGACCATGCTGTCGCAGGAATGGTCGATGACCATCGACCAGGCCATCGAGGCCGAAGCCCAGGCGCAGGCGATCTGCATGCAGACCGAGGACTTCAAGCGCGCCTACGAAGCCTTCGCGGCCAAGCGCAAGCCCGTGTTCGGCGGGGACTGAAGACCATGGCAAAGATTCCCGCACCGCCTTCGATAACGCACCTCGCGCTGCCGTTCTTCGACGAAGCCCATCGCACCCTCGCGCGCGACCTGCTGCCCTGGTGCGCAGCCCAGGAAGTGGACGAGCGCGACGACCGCGCGGCCTGCCGCGAATGGGTGCGCCGCCTCGGCGACGGCGGCTGGCTGCGCTACGCCGTGCCCGGCAGCGCGGGCGGCGCGCTCGCGCGCCTCGATTCGCGTGCGCTCGTGCTGCTGCGCGAGACGCTCGGCTACCACTCGCCGCTGGCCGACTTCGCCTTTGCGATGCAGGGGCTGGGCAGCGGCGCGATCACGCTCGCGGGCACGCCCGAACAGCAATCGCAATACCTGACGGCCGTTGGCAAGGGCGACAGGATTGCAGCCTTCGCGCTCAGCGAGCCCGAAGCGGGCTCGGACGTGGCCGCGATGGCCATGCGCGCCGAGGCCACGGCCGACGGCTGGCGCCTGAACGGCGAGAAGACCTGGATCAGCAACGGCGGCATCGCCGACTTCTATTGCGTGTTCGCGAAGACCGATCCGACGGCCGGTACGCGCGGCATCACCGTGTTCATCGTCGATGCACAGACGCCCGGCCTCGACACCTCCGAGCACATCGACGTGATGGCGCCGCACCCGCTCGCCACGCTGCGTTTCGAGGACTGCGTCGTGCCGCGCACCGCGCAGCTCGGCGAGCTCAACGGCGGCTTCAAGCTGGCGATGCGCACGCTCGACATCTTCCGTGCCTCGGTCGCGGCGGCCGCGCTCGGCATGGGCCGCCGCGCACTCGCCGAAGCCATCGCGCATGCGAAGGGCCGCCGCATGTTCGGACAGACGCTTGCCGACTTCCAGCTCACGCAGGCCAAGCTCGGCGAGATGGCCGCGCTGATCGACAGCGCTGCATTGCTCACCTACCGCGCCGCATGGATGCGCGACGACGCCGAACAGCGCGGCGCACCTGCCGTGGGCGACGTGTCGGCCGCGGCGGCAATGGCCAAGATGTGCGCCACCGAGAACGCGAGCCGCGTGATCGACATGGCGCTGCAGATGCACGGCGGCCTCGGTGTGAAGGTTGGCACGAAGATTGAGAGCCTCTACCGCGACATCCGCTCGCTGCGCATCTACGAAGGCGCGACGGAAGTTCAACAGCTGATCATTGGCAAATCCGTTCTGCGGGGATAAATACCGTGTCTGCCCAAGTCGACCGCTTCGTTCACGACCGCCTGCCGCCTGCCGAGCAGTTGCCGGTCTTTCGCTACGACCTGCCGGAGCTGCAGCTGCCCGATCAGCTGAACCTCGTGGAGGAATTGCTGGACAAGGCGGCCGCCAAAGGCTTCGGCGACAAGCCGATGCTGCGCTCCCCGGCGGGCACGCTCACCTACAGCGAGGCGGCCGTCGAGGTCAATCGCATCGCGCAGGTGCTGGTCGAAGACCTGGGCCTCGTGCCCGGCAATCGCGTGCTGCTGCGAGGCGGCAATTCGGTGGCGATGGCGCTCGCGTGGCTCGCGGTGGTGAAGGCCGGCCTGATCGCGGTGGCGACGATGCCGCTGCTGCGCGCGAAGGAACTGGGCGAGATCATCGAGAAGGCGCGCCCCGTGGCCGCGCTGTGCGATGGCCGCCTGCTCGACGAACTCGTGATGGCACAGCAGGCGCACCCGGTGCTCGCAACGGTGATCGCATTCAACAAGCCGGAGGCGGCGGACTCGCTCTCCGCGCGCGCGGCCGGCAAGAGCGGCGTCTTCACGGCATGCCCCACGGCGGCCGACGACATCGCCTTGCTCGCCTTCACATCGGGCACCACCGGCAAGCCGAAGGCGCCGGTCACCACGCACCGCGACGTGCTCGCGATGTGCGAGACCTGGCCGCGCCACGTGCTGAAAGCGCGCAGCGACGACATCGTGGTGGGCTCACCGCCGCTGGCCTTCACTTTCGGGCTCGGCGGACTGCTGGTGTTTCCGATGTGGGCCGGCGCCTCGGTGTACTTTGCCGATGCGCCGTTCACGCCCGAAGGCCTGGTGAAACTCATCAACGAGGTCGGCGCGACCATCTGCTACACGGCGCCCACCTTCTACCGCCAGATGGCGCCTTTCGTGCGGCAGCACGGCATGCCCAGCCTGCGCATCAGCGTGAGCGCGGGCGAGGCCCTGCCGGACGCCACGCGCCAGTTGTGGAAGGAATCCACCGGCCTCGAGATGCTCGACGGCATCGGCGGCACCGAGGTGTTCCACATCTACATCTCCGCCGCCGGCGACGAGGTGCGCCGTGGCGCGGTCGGCAAGGCCGTGCCCGGCTTCACCGCGAAGGTGGTGGACAACGCCGGCAACGAAGTGCCGCGCGGCACCGTGGGAAAGCTGGCGTTGCAGGGGCCGGTCGGCTGCCGCTACCTTGACGATCCGCGGCAGACCGACTACGTGAAGAACGGATGGAACTACCCCGGCGATTCGTTCGTGCAGGACGACGACGGCTACTTCTTCTACCAGGCACGCGCCGACGACATGATCATCACGGCCGGCTACAACGTCGGCGGGCCGGAGGTCGAGGACGCCTTGCTCAAGCACCCCGCGGTGGCCGAGTGCGGCGTGATCGGCAAGCCCGATCCCGACCGGGGCATGATCGTGAAGGCGTTCTGCGTGCTGAAGCCCGGCCATACCGGTGACGCCACACTCGTGAAGGCGCTGCAGGACCATGTGAAGGCCACCATCGCGCCGTTCAAATACCCGCGGGAGATCGAGTTCGTGACGGTGCTGCCACGCACCGAGACCGGCAAGCTCCAGCGATTCAAACTGAGACAACTCAACAGCAGCACATCATGATGAACAAACTCTTGCAGCCAGCGGGCTGGTTGCCCCCCAAGGGCTATGCGAATGGCGTGGCCGCGCGCGGCACCATGGTGTTCGTGGGCGGACAGATCGGCTGGAATGCGCAGCAGCAGTTCGAGTCGGACGACTTCATCGACCAGTGCGGCCTGGCGCTGCGCAACATCGCAGAGGTGCTGCGCGAAGCCGGTGCCGGCCCCGAGCACATGGTGCGCATGACCTGGTACGTGACGGACCGCGACGAATACAGCCGCCGGCTCGCGGAGCTCGGCCCCGTCTATCGCGAAGCGATGGGCCGCAACTTTCCGGCGATGACCTGCGTGCAGGTGGCGGCACTGGTCGAGCACCGCGCGAAGGTCGAGATCGAAGTCACGGCGGTCATTCCGGACTGATCGCGCCCTGCGTCGCGCCTTCGATCGATCGACGACGGCGTGTGCGGCACGGACAAGAAACGAAAAAGCCCTCGTCGCGAGGGCTTTTTCATTCAATTCATCGGCCAAAGAAAAAAGGCCCTTTGAATTTCAAAGGGCCTTTTAAATTGGTTGCGCGAGCAAGATTTGAACTTGCGACCTTTGGGTTATGAGCCCAACGAGCTACCAGGCTGCTCCATCGCGCGGCAAGATGGAATTATAGCTTATTCAGCAGCGCCTTGCTCGGCATCTGCTTCTTTAATTTCAGGACGATCAACCAATTCGACCAGAGCCATCGGCGCATTGTCGCCCACGCGGAAACCCATTTTCAGGATGCGCGTATAGCCGCCCGGACGTGCTGCGAAGCGCGGGCCGAGTTCGCCGAAAAGCTTGACGACGCTGTCGCGGTCGCGCAGGCGGTCGAAGGCCAGGCGCTTGTTGGCAACCGTGGGCTTCTTGGCGAGCGTGATCATCGGTTCGATGACGCGGCGCAGTTCCTTGGCCTTGGGTACCGTGGTCTTGATGACTTCGTGCTCGATGAGCGAATTCATCATGTTTTGCAGCATCGCAAGGCGGTGCGAGCTGGTGCGGTTGAGTTTGCGGAGTCCGTGTCCGTGACGCATGGTGCTTTCCTTTACTTTATTAAACAGACAGCCGTATCAGGTACTGCCCGGTGCACGGGCCCTCGTGGGCCCCCTTCAAAAAATCAACGCTTGTCGAGACCGGCCGGCGGCCAGCTTTCAAGCTTCATACCCAAGGTCAGGCCGCGCGAGGCAAGCACTTCCTTGATTTCGTTGAGCGACTTGCGACCCAGGTTCGGGGTCTTGAGCAACTCGTTCTCGGTGCGCTGGATCAGGTCACCGATGTAGTAGATGTTTTCGGCCTTCAGGCAGTTGGCCGAACGCACGGTGAGTTCGAGCTCGTCGACAGGGCGCAGCAGGATCGGATCGAATTGCTGTGCGCTGCGCGGTGCCGGTGCATCGAATGCAGCCAGTTCGCCGCCTTCGAGTTGTGCGAACACTGCGAGCTGTTCAACCAGGATTTTAGCCGAAGCGCGAACGGCGTCTTCGGCGGTGATCGCGCCGTTGGTCTCGATTTCGACCAGCAGCTTGTCGAGGTCGGTACGCTGTTCGACACGGGCGCTTTCGACCGTGTAGCTCACGCGCTTCACAGGCGAGAACGACGCGTCGAGGACGATGCGGCCGATCGACTTGGTCGGCTCGTCGGCGTAGCGGCGCATCGTGCCGGGCACATAGCCGCGGCCCTTTTCGACCTTGATCTGCATGTCGAGCTTGCCGCCTTGCGACAGGTGCGCGATCACGTGGTCGGGGTTGATGATCTCGACGTCGTGCGGGGTCTGGATGTCCGACGCCAGGACCGGGCCTTCGCCGTCCTTGCGCAGGCTCAGCGTGACTTCGTCGCGGTTGTGGAGCTTGAACACCACGCCCTTGAGGTTCAGAAGGATGTTGACGACATCTTCCTGCACGCCGTCGATCGACGAGTACTCATGCAGAACGCCGGCGATCGTGACTTCGGTGGCCGAGTAGCCCACCATGGACGACAGCAGAACGCGACGCAGCGCATTGCCGAGCGTGTGGCCATAGCCGCGCTCGAAAGGCTCGAGCGTCACCTTGGCCTTGTTGGCGGCAAGTTGCTCGACCTGGATGGTCTTGGGTTTCAGCAGGGTGGTTTGCATGCAGACTTCCTCTCAATACCCCCGGCTCGTTACACCGGTAAGGCTGGTGAAGCACCTGAGCCGCGACGGAGCGCGGAACAGGAACGTGAACAACAAAAACAATCTCCCGCCGGCGCGTGGAAGCGCAGGCGGGTAGAAAAAATCAACGCGAATACAGTTCGACGATCAGCGATTCGTTGATGTCGGCTGCGAATTCGTCGCGATCGGGCACCTTCTTGAACGTGCCTTCGGCCTTGTCGGCGTTCACGTCGACCCATGCCGGAATACCGACTTGCTGGGCGAGTTGCAGCGCTTCGACAACGCGGGTCTGCTTCTTCGACTTGTCGCGCACGGCGATCACGTCACCGGTCTTGACCAGGTACGACGGGATGTTGACCGACTGACCGTTCACCGTGATCGCCTTGTGCGACACCAGCTGGCGCGCTTCGGCGCGGGTCGAGCCGAAGCCCATGCGGTAAACGACGTTGTCCAGGCGCGATTCGAGAATGAACAGCAGGTTGGCGCCCGTGTTGCCACGACGGCGGTCGGCTTCCTCGAAGTAGCGGCGGAATTGCTTCTCGAGCACGCCGTACATGCGCTTGACCTTCTGCTTCTCGCGCAGCTGCAGGCCGTAGTCGGAGGTGCGCTGACCCGAGGTGCGGCCATGCTGGCCGGGCTTGGAGTCGAACTTGGCCTTGTCCTGGATCGAACGGCGGGCGCTCTTCAGGAACAGGTCGGTGCCTTCACGGCGGGAAAGTTTGGCCTTGGGGCCGAGGTAACGTGCCACGATTTTTCCTTTGTGTCATCTGCCGCAGTTGCCTGCGGGAGCCGTCGGCAGCATGCCGATGGCGGTGGGCTTAGTAAAAAAACAAACGCGCAGCCGCTATTCAAAGCCGGCTGCGCCTTGCGGACTGACGATCAGATGCGGCGACGCTTCTGGGGACGGCAGCCGTTGTGCGGAACGGGCGTCACGTCGGCAATGGAATTGATCCGGATGCCGAGCGCAGCCAGTGCGCGCACCGACGATTCGCGACCGGGGCCGGGGCCCTTGATCTCGACGTCGAGGTTCTTGATGCCTTGTTCGACAGCAGCACGGCCGGCAACTTCCGAAGCGACCTGCGCAGCGAACGGGGTCGACTTGCGCGAGCCCTTGAAGCCCTGGCCACCCGACGAAGCCCACGACAGGGCGTTGCCCTGGCGATCGGTGATCGTGATGATGGTGTTGTTGAACGAAGCGTGCACGTGAGCGATACCGTCCGCGACGTTCTTGCGAACCTTCTTGCGAACGCGCTGTGCGGCGTTGTTTGCAGGTGCTTTAGCCATGCTGTTCTATCCTTATTTCTTCAGGGACTGCGCAGCCTTGCGCGGACCCTTGCGGGTGCGGGCGTTGGTGCGCGTGCGCTGGCCGCGCATCGGCAGGCCGCGACGGTGACGGAAGCCGCGGTAGCAGCCGATGTCCATCAGGCGCTTGATGTTCATCGTCGTCTCGCGACGCAGGTCGCCTTCGATCGTGAACAGTGCGATCTGGTCGCGAATCTTCTCGAGATCGGCGTCGGTCAGATCCTTGATCTTCTTCGAATACTCGATGCCGCTCGCTTCGCAGATCTGACGGGCGCGGGTGCGACCGATGCCGAAGATGGCGGTCAGGCCGATTTCAGCGTGCTTGTGCGGCGGGATGTTGATGCCAGCAATACGTGCCATGTGCGTCCTCTAATACTCTTCAATCAACCCTGGCGCTGCTTGTGGCGCGGGTCGGTGCAGATCACGCGCACCACACCCTTGCGGCGGATGACCTTGCAATTACGGCAGATGGTTTTGACCGAAGCCGAAACTCTCATTTCACTCTCCTAAAACTGTTTAACGTGGCGGTCTACCGCCCGGACTCAATACTGAAACACAGCCCTACGATGTCTTGAAGTTCGCCTTCTTCAGCAGCGATTCGTACTGCTGGGACATCATGTAGTTTTGCACCTGGGCCATGAAGTCCATCGTGACGACCACGATGATCAGCAGGGAGGTACCACCGAAGTAGAACGGCACGTTGTACTTCAGGATCAGGAACTCCGGCAGCAGGCAGACGAAGGTGATGTACACCGCGCCAGCCAGCGTCAGTCGAACCAGGATCTTGTCGATGTAGCGAGCGGTCTGGTCACCCGGGCGGATACCCGGGATGAATGCACCACTCTTCTTCAGGTTGTCGGCCGTTTCCTTGCTGTTGAACACGAGTGCCGTGTAGAAGAAGCAGAAGAAAACGATCGCAGCGGCGTACAGCAGCACGTAGATCGGCTCGCCGGGACGCAGCGCGCTGGCGACGTCCTTGATCCAGCGGAAACCGCCGTCACCGGTGCTGAACCAGCCGACCACAGTCGCCGGCAGCAGGATGATCGACGAGGCGAAGATCGGCGGGATCACGCCAGCCATGTTCAGCTTCAGCGGCAGGTGCGACGACTGGCCGCCATACACCTTGTTGCCGACTTGGCGCCGCGCATAGTTCACGAGGATCTTGCGCTGGCCGCGTTCCACGAACACCACAAAGTAGGTGACCAGCACCACCACGGCGACGATGAAGAGCGCGACGATCACGTTCATGGCGCCGGTACGCACCAGTTCCAGCAGGCCGCCGATGGCATTGGGCAGGCCGGCCGCGATACCCGCGAAGATCAGGATCGAGATGCCGTTGCCCAGGCCGCGTTCGGTGATCTGCTCGCCGAGCCACATCAGGAACATGGAACCTGCCGTCAGGCTCACCATGGCGGTGATGCGGAAGCCGAAGCCGGGCGAAATCACCAGGCCTGCCGACGACTCGAGAGCCACCGCGATGCTGAACGACTGGAACAGGGCCAGGCCCAGCGCGCCATAGCGCGTGTACTGCGTGATCTTGCGGCGGCCGGCCTCGCCTTCCTTCTTCAATTGCTCGAAGGTCGGAAGCACGTAGGTCATCAGCTGCATGATGATCGACGCCGAGATGTACGGCATGATCCCCAACGCGAACACGGTGAAGCGCGACAGCGCCCCGCCCGAGAACATGTTGAACAGGCTCAGAATGCCGCCCTGCTGGCCCTGGAACAACGCCGCCAGCTGGTCCGGGTTGATACCCGGCACAGGGATGTGGGCGCCGATCCGGTAGACCACGAGCGCGAGCAGCAAAAAGACGAGCCGACGACGAAGGTCGCCGAACTTGCCTGTTTTTGCGATCGTTGCCGCGTTAGTTGCCACGAAGAACTTCTTTCAGTCCGATGGTGATCAGGCGACGCTGCCGCCGGCTGCTTCGATCGCAGCCTTGGCACCAGCGGTTGCACCCACGCCCGTCAGCTTGACGGCCTTGGTGAGCTCACCGGTCTTGACGATCTTGACGACCTTGGCGAGCTGGCCCACGAGGCCGGCTTGCTTGAGCGCCAGAACGTCCACTTCGGCCAGGCCGAGCTGCTCGAGGGCAGTCAGCGTGACTTCGGCGTTGAACTTCAGCAGGTGCGACTTGAAACCACGCTTGGGCAGGCGACGTTGCAGCGGCATCTGGCCGCCTTCGAAACCAACCTTGTGGAAACCGCCCGCACGCGACTTCTGGCCCTTGTGACCGCGACCTGCGGTCTTGCCGATGCCGGAGCCGATACCGCGGCCAACGCGACGCTTGGCGTGCTTGGCGCCATCCGCCGGCTTGATGCCATTGAGTTCCATATCAGTCTCTCTTACAGAACTTTGACCAGATAACTGATCTTGTTGATCATGCCGCGCACTGCGGGCGTGTCTTGCAGCTCGCTCACGCTGTTGAGCTTGCGCAGGCCGAGGCCACGCACGGTCGCGCGATGCGATTCCTTGGTGCCAATCGGGCTCTTGACCAATTGCACCTTGAGGGTTTGTTGTTGCGTCG
>Ga0209025_1000706_pt1 | contig 56897 bp, 47 predicted proteins | sample AraplaMF_Col_mLB_FD_184256 | JGI IMG/M metagenome (GOLD analysis project Ga0209025, IMG submission 184256) | Arabidopsis root microbial communities from the University of North Carolina, USA - plate scrape MF_Col_mLB (SPAdes) (version 2) | ecosystem: Host-associated > Plants > Roots > Endosphere... | reverse complement strand
GTGATGGCGGCGATCGTCGGCAATGCCGGCCTGGCGCCGACGCTTGCCGCCGCCCGCCGCGGCGCCGACATCGCGCTTGCCAACAAGGAGTGCCTGGTTTCCGCCGGAAGCCTGTTCATCGACGCGGTGAAGACGGGCGGCGGCCGATTGCTGCCGGTCGACAGCGAACACAACGCCATCTTCCAGGTGCTCGAGGAACAGCAGCGCCACGCGGTCGAGCGCATCATCCTGACGGCTTCGGGTGGCCCCTTCCGCACCAAGTCGCTCGAGGAGATGCGGCATGTAACCGCCGATGTCGCCCGCGCCCATCCCAACTGGTCGATGGGCCTCAAGATCTCGATCGACAGCGCCTCCATGTTCAACAAGGCGCTGGAGATGATCGAGGCGAAACACCTCTTTGCACTCAAGCCGGAGCAAGTCGAGGTGATCGTGCATCCGCAGTCGGTCATCCACTCGATGGTCGGCTACACCGATGGCTCAGTGCTGGCGCAGCTTGGCTGCCCGGACATGCGCACCGCCATCGGCTACGCGCTGTCCTATCCGAGCCGCTGCAGCCTGCCGATCGAGCGGCTCGATTTCGCCAAGCTGACGCGCCTCGATTTCGAAGCGCCGGACGAAGTGCGCTTCCCGGCGATCAGCCTGGCGCGCCGCGCCATGGTCGAGGGCGGCGTGCAGGGGGCCGTGCTCAACGGCGCCAAGGAAACGGCGCTCGACGCCTTCATCGCCGGACGAACCGGCTTTCTCGCGATGGCCGAGATCGTCGAAAAGGTCATGGACAAGCTCGCCGACCTGCCGGCCGCCGCAACCATGGACGATGTCTTCGCCGCAGACGAAAAAGCCCGGCAACTGGCGGCCGGGCTGCTTCAATAACTGGTCTGGTCGGGCATCCCGCCCCTCATCCGCCTGCCGGCACCTTCTCCCCGCAAGCGGGGCGAAGGGACGTTGCAGCACCGCCTGATCCGCCCCTAACGCTCGAAGTTCCTGCTTCTCTGAATGGAGAGAGGCGGTGTTTCGGCATTGAACGGACACAGAGTTCAGCCGTTGTCCTCGTTCCCTCTCCCCGCGAGCGGGGAGAGGGTTAGGGTGAGGGGCATACTTCTCGGAAGCTAAGCCGCCGCTTACGCGACCGCGCGGGCCAGCGCACAGCGCGACCACAGCGAATGCAGCGCGTTGACGAGATGGTCGATATCGGCATCCGAATGCAGCGGCGTCGGGGTGATGCGCAGGCGCTCGGTCTTCTTGGGCACCGTCGGATAGTTGATCGGCTGCACATAGACGCCGAAATTGTCGAGCAGCAGGTCGGAGATCCACTTGCACTTGGCAGCGTCGCCAACCATGACCGGCACGATATGGCTCGGGTTCGGCATATGCGGAATGCCGCGCTGGTCGAGCAGCGAACGCAGACGACGGACGCGCTCCTGGTGTGCGAAGCGTTCGACCTGGCTTTCCTTCAGGTGGCGGATCGAGGCGAGCGCACCGGCGGCAAGCGTTGGCGGCAGCGCCGTGGTGAAGATGAAGCCGGAGGCAAACGAGCGGATGAAGTCGCAGAGCGCCGCAGAACCGGTGATATAGCCACCCATGACGCCGAAGGCCTTGCCGAGCGTGCCTTCGATCACCGTCAGGCGATGCATCAGGCCTTCGCGCTCGGCAATACCGCCACCGCGCGGACCGTACATGCCGACGGCATGCACTTCGTCGAGATAGGTCATGGCGCCGTACTTGTCGGCGAGGTCGCAGAATTCCTTGATCGGCGCGATGTCGCCGTCCATCGAATAAACCGACTCAAACGCGATGATCTTCGGCGCGCGCGGATCGGCGGCGGCGAGCTTGGCTTCGAGGTCAGCGACCGAATTGTGCTTGAAGATGACGCGTTCGCACTTGGAGTGACGGATCCCCTCGATCATCGAAGCGTGATTCCCGGCGTCCGAGAAGACGATGACGCCAGGAATCTTCGAACAGAGCGTCCCGAGTGCGGCCCAGTTGGACACGTAGCCCGAGGTGAACAGCAGCGCCGATTCCTTGCCGTGCAGGTCCGCGAGCTCGCGCTCAAGCAGGACGTGGTAATGGTTGGTACCGGAGATGTTGCGGGTGCCGCCGGCGCCGGCGCCGCATTCGTCGATGGCGCGCTTCATCGCCTCGGTGACGATGGAATGCTGGCCCATGCCGAGATAGTCGTTCGAACACCAGACGGTGACTTCCTGAACGCCCGCAGCCGTGTGGCGCGCTGCCTTCGGGAAGTTGCCGCGATGACGGGCGAGGTCTGCGAAAACCCGGTAGCGGCCTTCCTGATGCAGCCCGTCCAGCTCGTTCTTAAAGAAATTCTCGAAATCCATCATTTTCTCCAGTGCCCGGTCGCTTTTCTTCAATCAAAGCGACCTGGGGTCAACCTCGGAATGCTCGGCATCTGCCAACTGCGGCAAAAGGCCCCTGAAGCGCTGCGTGTCCAATGAATGCATCCGGAATGATCTAGCATTTTCGGACCGAAGCATCTTCGCTGCTTTCACTGAAACCGTTTCAACCTGGAGAGCCCTAGTTTTGAAACATTCCAAAGAAAGCCCTAGCGCATGTTCATCTCTTCAAGCTTGATCGAAGTCAAGCAAGGATGAAAAAAGGACGGCCGAAGCCGCCCCCTTTTTTTGCTGTTTGGCGATACCCCATGCCGGTCAGGCCGCCGCCACGGCGCGCTTGGCCATGACCTTCACCAGATTGGCGCGGTAGGCCGCGTCGGCGTGAATGTCGGAGAGCAGTTCCGAGGCATCGACGCTGACATTGCTGAGCGCGTCCGGCGACCAGTTGGCAACCAGCGCCGCCTCCATATCGCCATGCCGGAACACCCCGTTCGCTCCCGCTCCGGTAACGGCCACCCGGACGTCGCCATTGTCCCGTCGCGCGACGAACACACCGGTCATCGCGTAGCGCGATGCCGGATTGGCGAACTTCTGATAGGCAGCCTTGGCAGGCGCTTCGAAGCTGATGGCGGTGACGATCTCGCTGTCCTCCAGCGCTGTTTCGAACAGGCCGGTGAAGAAATCATCTGCCGCAATCTCGCGCCTGTTGGTCACGATCGTCGCACCGAGCGCCAGCATCGCCGCCGGATAATCGGCCGCCGGGTCGTTGTTGGCGATGGAACCGCCGATCGTGCCCATGTGCCGCACATGCGGGTCGCCGATATGGCTGGCAAGGCTGCAGATCGCCGGACAGACGGCTTTGAGCGCCGCCGCCGACGCCACGTCATAATGTGTCGTGGCGGCGCCGATCCGCACTGACCGGCCGGAAACCGTGATGCCTTGCATCTCGGCGATATGCCGGAGGTCAATGAGATCGCTCGGTGCCGCCAGCCGCTGCTTCATCGTCGGGATCAGCGTCATGCCGCCGGAGACATACTTGCCTTCGCCGGCCGCTTCCATTCGGCTGACGGCATCCTGAACCGAGGACGCCCGGTGATATTGGGTCTCGTACATGCGGTGTCCTCCCGTTCACTTGGCCGCGTGCGCCGCCGCCCACACCTTCTGCGGTGTTGCCGGCATGGTGAGCGCGTTGTTGCCGATGGCATCCGTAATGGCGTTGATCAGCGCCGGCGGCGAGCCGATCGCGCCCGCCTCACCGCAACCCTTGATCCCCAAGGGATTGTTCGGGCAGGGCGTGTTCGAGGTCGAGACCTGGAACGACGGCAGATCGTCGGCACGCGGCATGGCGTAGTCCATGTAGCTTGCCGTCAGCAGCTGGCCCGAGGGGTCGTAGTGTACCCCTTCGAGCAGTGCCTGGCCGATGCCCTGGGCAATGCCGCCATGAACCTGCCCCTCGACGATCATCGGGTTGATGATATTGCCGAAGTCGTCGGCGGCGACGAACTGGACGATCTTCGTTCGCCCCGTGTCGGGATCGACCTCCACCTCGCAGATGTAGCAACCGGCCGGGAAGGTGAAGTTGGCCGGATCGTAGAAGGCGCCCTCCTTCAGGCCCGGCTCCATGCCCGCGGGCAGGTTATGGGCGGTGTAGGCGGCAAGTGCCATCTGGAACCAGGGCACCGCCTTGTCGGTGCCGGCAACCTTCAGTTCGCCGTTCTCAATCACGATGTCGCTTTCGTCCGCTTCCATCAGATGCGCGGCGATCTTCTTTGCCTTGGCCTCCACCTTGTCGAGCGCCTTGACGACCGCCGACATGCCGACCGCGCCGGAGCGCGAGCCGTAGGTGCCCATGCCCATCTGCACCTTGTCGGTATCGCCATGCACGATGTTGACGCTGTCAATCGGAACGCCGAAGCGGTCGGCGACGAGCTGGGCAAAGGTGGTCTCGTGGCCCTGGCCGTGGCTGTGCGAGCCGGTCAGCACTTCGATCGTGCCGACCGCATTGACCCGCACCTCGGCCGATTCCCACAGACCGACGCCGGCCCCGAGGGAGCCCACCGCCGCCGACGGCGCGATGCCGCAGGCCTCGATGTAGCAACTCATGCCGATGCCGCGCTTCATGCCGCGGCGATCGGCTTCCGCCTTGCGGGCGGCAAAGCCGTTCCAGTCGGCCGCCTGCATCGCTGCGTTCAGCGACGCTTCGTAGTCGCCCGCGTCATAGTTCATTATCACGGGCGTCTGGTGCGGGAAGGAGCGGATGAAGTTGACCCGCCTCAGTTCCGCCGGTGAGACCCCGAGTTCGCGCGCCGCCGTCTCCATGGTGCGTTCGAGCAGATAGGTCGCCTCCGGCCGCCCGGCGCCGCGATAGGCATCCACCGGTGCGGTGTTGGTGTAGACCGTGCGCACATTCGCGTGGATCGCCGGGATGTCGTACTGGCCGGAAAGCAGCGTCGCATAGAGATAGGTCGGCACCGCCGAGGAGAAGAGCGACATATAGGCGCCGAGATTGGCGATCGTGTCGACCTTCAGCCCGATGATGCGATTGTTCGCATCGAAGGCCATCTTCACCGTCGACACGTGGTCGCGGCCATGCGCATCGGTCAGGAACGCCTCGGTCCGATCCGATGTCCATTTGACCGGCACGCCGGTACGCTTCGAAGCCCAGAGACAGACGATCTCCTCCGGATAGATATAGATCTTCGAGCCGAAGCCACCGCCGACATCGGGCGCGATCACCCTGAGCTTGTTTTCCGGAGCGACATTATAAAACGCGCTCATCACCAGCCGCGCCACATGCGGGTTCTGGCTGGTGGTGTAGCAGGTATAGTGGTCGTCGCCGACGTCATAGATGCCAAGTGCGGCCCGCGGCTCCATCGGATTGGGCGAGAGCCGGTTGTTATGAATCGTGACCTCGGTGACATGCGCAGCCGTTGAGATCGCCTTGTCAGTCTCCGATTCGTCGCCGATCTGCCAGTCGAAGATCAGGTTACCGGGCGCTTCCGGATGAAGCTGTGGCTGTCCCGCCTCAAGCGCTTTCGACGCATCGATCACGACGGGAAGCTCCTGGTAGTCGACGACGACGGCCTCTGCCGCGTCACGCGCCTCGGCCACGCTATCGGCAACCACGATCGCCACGGCGTCACCGACATAGCGCACAGTCTCATGCGCGAGCGGCCGCCAGGCGCCCATCTTCATCGGCGTTCCATCCTTGGAGTGGATCATCCAGCCGCAGATCAGGTTGCCGATGCCATCGGCGAGAATCTGCTTGCCGTCGAGCACGTCGATGACTCCAGGCATGCCCTTGGCCGCAGACGCATCCACCTTCAGAATCTTCGCGTGCGCATGCGGGCTGCGCACGAACACCGCATATTTCATGCCCGGAACGGACATGTCGTCCGTATAGCGGCCCTTTCCGGTCAGGAACCGCTTGTCTTCCTTGCGCGCCACCCGCGCGCCAATGCCTTCAACGCCCATTGCCTATCTCCTCCCGAGATATCCAGCGACAGTCCTTCGATGACATGCCTTCGGGGCGAGGTCCCGCCCCCAAATCTACCGCTATTCTGCGGCCACGCGGGCGCCGCTCATCTCAGCGGCGGCAGCAAGGATCGCCTTGACGATATTGTGATAGCCGGTACAGCGACAGATGTTGCCTTCGAGCTCGGCGCGCACCGTCGCCTCGTCCAGTTGGCCCTGGTGCCTTCGGATCATGTCGACGGCCGTCATCACCATGCCGGGTGTGCAGAAGCCGCATTGCAGGCCGTGATTGGCCTTGAACGCCGCCTGCACCGGATGGAGTTCGCCGTCCGCCGCCAACCCTTCGATGGTGGTGATCGTGGATCCGGCCGCCTGTGCGGCGAGGATGGAACAGCTCTTGACCGATTTTCCGTCCATATGGATGACGCAGGCGCCGCACTGCGACGTGTCGCAGCCGACATGGGTGCCGGTCAGTCCGAGATTTTCGCGTATGAATTGCACCAGCAGTGTGCGGTCGTCGCAATGACCGCTCACCTGACGGCCGTTGACCGTCATTGTTACTTTCGCCATTTCGCTCCTCCGGGGTCGGTCAATGCCAACACGAGCGCGGCCGAAAAGTCGGGTGAGATGGTTCACGCGACTAGGGTACGCGCCAACTGTTATCGATGCCCGTCGCCCACGGATCCGCTCCTCCGGATGTCGCAGGCTTGTTTGTATCATTTGTCTTTTTTGGGAATGCCGCAACCGCTACCGCCCGCCGGACGACAATATTTTTCCATGCGGGTTGTATCTCGCGGAACTGAGCCTTCATGTCCCGTTCAGGAACGATATCATTATCTTGCGCGCCGGACGAAGCCGCAGGTCCCCGTAGACTTTCAATAGGGACCGCGTATTTTCCGAACTGCAAGTTCAGGTGGAGCGGGATGTTCCCGGCTTCGCCATCATCCACGGGACGGACTGAGCGCTAGGCTTAAGATCCGTAGAGATCGGAGAGAACAATATGAAGAAAGCCATCGCACTTGTGCTGGTCGCCCTGTCGGTCGCAAGCTGCACCCAGACGGAAAAAGGCGCCGGCATCGGTGCCGTTTCCGGCGCGATCATCGGCGGCGCTGTCACCGGCGACGTCCGTGGCGCAGCTGTCGGCGCGGCCATCGGCGGCGTTTCCGGCGCAGTCATCGGCAACGTCACCGAGCAGCCGGGCCAGTGCTACTACCGCGACCGCTACGGCCGCCGCTACATCGACTCCTGCCCGCGCTAAGGCGTAGCGAAGACGGTCATCCTTCGGCGTAGCGCAAGCTCTCCCTAGGATCCAATTACCCCCTCATGGCGCAAAGCCTGAGGGGGTTTTTCGTTCCGGACGCGCCGGCGAAGCTAGGCATACCCCCAAGAAATGATCCGACGCGCGCAAACCGGGTGGTTATCGGCCGCGCAAATCCGTCTGCTGTCCTCGAAGTATCATCCATCGAGGCCGTCACATGTCGAAATCACCAAGCAATCCACCGCCGCCAGCCTTCAAGCGGATCGGCTGGTCCAATCTTTTTGCGCAATTCTCGGAGCAGATGGCGCTGGCTGCTGCTCCGCTCACCGCGGTGCTGCTGCTGGCCGCCGGTCCGGCGGAAACCGGATGGCTGCAGATGGCCCAGACACTTCCGTTTCTCCTGCTCGCCATTCCGGCCGGGCTCGTCGCAGATCGCGCCTCGCGACTGAGGCTGATGGTCTCCTCGGAAACGCTGCGCGCGCTGTCGCTGGTCGCCACGCTGCTCCTGATGGTCAGCGGCCTGTTGACCCTGCCGCTTCTGGCTGCGATGGGGTTCGTCGGTGCCATCGGCACCGTTTGTTACAATGTCGCCGCCCCTGCCCTTATCCCGGTGATCGTTCCCCGCGCCCAACTGGCCGATGCCAACCGCTGGCTGGAACTTGCCCGCAGCCTTGCCTATTCGGGCGGGCCGGCGATCGGCGGCGCGATCGTCGCATGGACGGGCGCATCCCTGGCCTATGTCGCTGCCACATGTCTTTCTCTTCTCTCCGTCGTCCTGCTTGCCGGCGTTGGCGAGCAGCACCAACCCGCCGCGGCGAAACGCAAACTTCTACAGGATCTGATCGAAGGCGCACGGTTCCTTGCCGGCCACACGCTGCTCGGGCCGATCCTCGTCACGGCGATAGTCTTCAACACCGCCTGGTTCGTGCTGCAGGCGGTCTACGTCGCCTACGCCATTCGGAACCTCGGCATGACGGCGACAGGCGTCGGCATCACGCTCGGCATCTATGGCGCCGGCATGATGATCGGCGCATTAGCCGCGCCCGCCATTGCGCGCCGTGTCCCCTTCGGCGTGATGATTGCGCTCGGTCCGCTCGGCGGGTTGGCGGCGGCCGCCGTGATGCTCTCGACGATCTGGATGCCATCCGGCGTTCTTGCCGGCTTGAGCTTCTTCCTATTTGGCGCAGGGCCTGTGCTCTGGTCGATCGCCACCCTCACCTTGCGCCAGGCCGTCACGCCGAATGCGATGCTGGGCCGGGTTTCCGCCTTCATCACCACAGCCACGTTCGGCGCGCGGCCGATCGGCGCAGCGCTGGGTGCCGTCGTCGCCACGCGTTTCGGCGTCGAGGCATGCCTGGCCGTTGCCGCAACGGGTTTCCTGGTCCAGTTTCTCGTCATCATAGCCTCTCGCGTGCCGCAGTTACGGGCACTGCCGGAAGCCGCATAGGCCCGGCGAACCGCAGGCAAGGCCAGTCAAGCGCCCTGCAAAACGCCGGCGCGCTTGACTGGCAACTGTCCGTCCGGAGCCTATGGTTGTGCTGCGCCGACAACATTTCGGAGCTTTTTCCCGGAAAACGGCACCGAAAATCGGCATCAGGGGTGGATGCAGCCGGCTGTCATCGTTAACAGATGGAAAACCTTAGGCATGCAATAGTGACCCGGCCGCATATGCAGGCAGTTTGTATTGGGTCGCCTGAAGACGGGATGCGGAAGCGAATGTCCCCACCACGGTCGAGTATTGCGTACTGGAAGGCCGCAACTGCGCTTGCAGTCGCCTTCTCGTTTGCGCTCGGCCCGATTTCCGCCAAAAACGCCCATGCCTTCAAGCTCTTCGGCATGAAGTTCTTCGAGAGCGACGAAGAGGAAGCGCCGGTCATCGACCCGGTCAACTATACGCTTACCTTCGACGCCGGCACCGAAGACAAGGAACTGAAGGAAGCGCTGGAAAACAGCTCGCAGCTCGTCCAGGGTCAGGAAAAGCCCGTGTCCGGCGATCTCGGTCTTGCCATCCGCGCGCGCGACGATCGCGACCGGCTGCTCGCCGCCCTCTACGAAAAAGCCCGCTACGGCGGCACCGTGGCGATCCGCGTCAACGGCCAGGACATCGACAGCCTGCCGCCGGATCCCGCCTTCCCCGATGGGCAGGCGATCCCGGTAACCGTCACCGTCACGCCCGGCCCTGTCTTTACGGTCGGTTCCGTCAGGTTCGAAGGTGATGCGGCCGGCTTCAATCCTGATAACTATGGCCTGCCTGCCGGGGCACGCGCCGATTCGACCCTGATCATCAAGGCTGGCGAAAAGGTCGTGAACGACCTGCGCGAGCAGGGCCGGCCGCTCGCCAAGCTCACCGAACGCAGCGCCGTCGCCAACCACGCCAATTCCACCGTCGACGTCGTCATCGGCGCAAGCGGTGGGCCGATCGCGCCTGTCGGCGATGTCAGCGTATCGGGAACCAAGACCGTCGATCCCGCTTTCGTGCGCGACTATTCGCGCCTCAACGAAGGGCGACCCTATTCGCCCGAGGATATCCGCAAGGCGTCCGAGCGCCTGCGCCAGCTCGGTGTGTTCTCAAGCGTGACGATCAAGGAAGCCAACACGCTCTCGCCTGACGGATCGATCCCGATGAAGATCGAGGTCTCCGAAGGCAAGCATAAATATTTCGGCTTCGGTGCGCAGGTTTCGACTACCGATGGTCTGGGTGTCTCGGGCTATTGGGGACACCGCAATCTCTTCGGGCGGGCGGAATCGCTGCGCATAGAAGGCTCAGTCGACCGCATCGGCGAGACGAAGGAACTGGACAAGCTCGACTATTCGGTCGGCATCCTCTTCGCCAAGCCCGGCGCTTTCGGCCCCGCATCGACCTTTACCGCCAGCCTCAAGGCCAACATCCAGGATCCGGACGCCTACCGCGCCAAGATCCTGACGGGTGCTGCCGGCGCCACATTCGAACTCTCGCCGACCGACACCGTCTCCGGTGGCGGCGAGCTGAGTTGGGCCAACATCGACGACGCCTTCGGCTCGAATTCCTACCTGACCGCCGCCATTCCGCTCGAATATGTGCGCGACACGCGCGACGACAAGCTGAACGCAACCGACGGCTACCGGGCGATGATCAACGCCAAGCCGAGCTACGAGATCAAAGGCCAGACCTTCTTCTCGTCCTTCGAAGCGTCGGCATCGGGCTACCATGCGCTCGGCGACGAGAAGCGTTTCGTTCTCGCCGGCAAGATCGGCGCCGGCGTGCTCGTCGGCGGCAGCGGGCTTGAGGATATCCCGGCAAACCGTCGCTTCTATCTTGGCGGTGGCGGTTCGGTGCGCGGCTACTCCTACCAGGAGATCGGCCCGCGCAACGCCGACAACGAGGAGACCGGCGGGCGTTCCTATGTCAACGCCTCGCTCGAAGCCCGCATCGCGATCACCGACACGATCGGCGTGGTGCCGTTTATCGATGCCGGCACGGTCTCGGCGAAGACAACGCCCGACTTCTCCGACATTCGCGCCGGCGCCGGCATCGGCCTGCGTTATGCCACGCCCTTCGGCCCCATCCGTCTCGACTTCGCCGTGCCGCTCAACAAATATCCCGGTGGCACCAAGTACGGCATCTATGCCGGTATCGGCCAATCGTTCTGAGTAGGGCCGATTCTCCAGCAAGAACCGGCAAATTGCCGTCATTGCGCGATAGTTTCGCCCTGCGGCGATTCCGCTGCAGCGCAACTTGCGCTAAGGGTAGAGCATGAATCAGGTCGTCCGCTTCCTTCGCGCGACGCTGCGCTATGGCCTTCGTGTGCTTGGCGTGATTGCGGTCGTTGCCCTCCTTCTCGTCGCCTTCGTGGGCTTCACGACTCCAGGCGCCCGCCTCGTCGCCTGGGCAATCGAGAAATATGCGGCAACGCCTGACCAGATCGTGCGGATCGCTGATCCGAGTGCGCTGCTGACAGGTGAGTTTGCGGCAGGAAGCATCACGCTTTTCGACGGCCAGGGCGTCTATGCGGAGGTCCGCGACCTCAAGCTCAACTGGTCGCCGGCGGCGCTGCTCTCCTTCCGCTTCGATGCGGCGGCGTTGTTCGCCGGCTCGGTGCGTGTCGAACGCCTGCCGATACCCTCGACCGAGACCAAGGAGGTGCGCTCGACCTTCGCGCTTCCCGTCGACGTCAAGATCGACGCGATCGATCTCAAGGAGATCGTCATCGGCAAGGCGATCGCCGGCGAAGACCAGTTCCTGACCGCCAGCGGCAAGATCAATGCGACCAACGAGAGCATTGCCCTCAGCCTGACCGCCGCCCAGCGTGACCGGCCGGAAGCGCGCGCCGTCGCCGATATCGTCTTCAATCCGGCGGGCAACGAGCTCAAGCTGGAGGCAACCGTCGATGAGCCCAACAACGGCGTGCTCGCAAAACTCCTTCGCCTGCCCAACGAGCCCGCGGTCAACATCAAGCTGACCGGCGAAGGTCCTCTTTCCGACTGGGCCGGCACTGCCACGACCGCGCTCGACGGCAGCGAGATCCTCAAGCTCGACGGTCGCCACGTCCAGACACCCGACGGCATGCATCGGCTCACTGTCACTGGCGGCGGCGGCTTCGGTTCGCTGATGCCGCCGGCACTGCGGCCGATGTTCGAGGGCGAGACCAGCATCGACGTCGCAGCCGCGTTCAACGGCCAGGGCATGGTGCGCGTCGACAAGGGGCAGATCGCGACCGGCGCGCTGACCTTTGGCGCCTTCGGCACCTTCGACAGCAAGGGCGACAACAATCTGCAGGCCCGGCTTGCCGGCACCAACGGCGCGATCGACTTCCGCTGGCCGCTGCGGAAGGGCGAGGCCCAGGCAAAGATCAACGCCATCAACCTGTCGCTGATCGGCGACGCGCAGGCAGCAATCCTCGATCTCGCCGCCGACGTCGCCTCCGTGACGCTGCCGGACGCGGCACTTGGCGCCGTCAAGCTGTCGGCGCGCAGCGACGGCTTCAACCTCGCTACACAATCAGGCCCGCTAAAAACGGTGATCGAAGTCGGTGAGGCAGGCTTCGTCGACGCCAACGTCACCCGGCTGGTCCAGGCGCCAATGAAGATCGACGCCAGCCTGTCGGTGACGAAGGAGAGCATCGTCTTCGATCCGGTGACGATCGAAAGCCCCGGCATTGGCGGTTCGGTCACCGGTGCCGTCTCACGTGAGGAAAACACGGTCACCGCCGCCTTCAAGCTCTTTACCATTCCAGCGGCATTGCCGCCTGCCGCCGCGGCAAAGTTCGACGGGACCATCGCGCTTGCTGGCGAGGTTAAGACGGCGAACGACGGCAGCGTGACCGTCGAGGGCCTCGAACTCAAATCGAGCACGATCGAGGCGGCCGGCACGATAGCCTTGGCTCAGGGACAACTGACCACCGATCTCAAGGGAAAGCTGCCCAATCTCGGCAAGCTTCTGGCAGATGCCAAGGGCGAGGCTGAATTTACCGCAGCCGTGACCGGCCCGCTCGCCGAACTCGGCATCAAGGCCGAACTGACCTCGAGCGGCGCCACGCTCGCCGGACGCACCCTCAGCGACCTCACGATCAAGGCCGACGCGAAGGCCAACCCCTCGAGCCCGCAGGCGAGCCTGACCGCAACCGGTGCGCTCGACGGCCAGGCGATCGACGTCAAGGCCGACGTCGTCTCCAAGGACGGACGCACCGCCATCCCCGTGCTCGAAGCCAGGATCGGTGAAAACAAGCTGACCGGTGCGATCAGTTTCACCCCGGACTTCAAACCGGACGGCAAGATCGATTTCAACCTGCCCGATCTCGGCCTGCTTGCCGCCATGGCCGGGCAGAAAGCCTCTGGCGATCTCAACGGGTCGGCCGCAATCAAGACCGCAAACGGCATCACCTCCGTCGTCGTCAAGGCCGGCGGCAGCGGCATCAAGCGTGATGCCCTGACGATCGCCAAGCCGACTGCCGATATCACGATCTCCGATGTCGCGGCCCTCGCCATCAAGGGCAGCGTGCGCGCCGAGACCATCGCTCAAGGCGCCAACCGCGTTGCCGGCCTCGCCGTCGATTTCCAGCAGCAGGCGGGACGCACCGGCTTTTCGATCGACGGCAAATATGATGGTGGCCCGCTCACGGCTAAGGGCGATCTCACGAGTGCGAAGGGACGCACGGAAATTCGCCTCGCCTCCTTCGGCGCGACGCCAAAGGGCATCCCGCTGAAGCTCGCGCAGCCGACGGTCATCGCCATCGAAAACGGCACCGTCCGCCTCAACGCGCTGACGATCCAGGCATCGAAGGGCACCATCGCGGTCAACGGAACGGCCGGCGAAAAACTCGACATCACCGCCAAGCTCAATGCGCTGCCCGCAGCGCTGGTCAACGCTTTTGTCCCGGACCTCGGCGCCGAGGGCACGATCGCCGGCACCGTCGACGTCGCTGGCGCAACGTCCGCACCTGTCGTCGCCTACGACCTCAAATGGTCTGGCGCCTCGCTCGCCGCAGCACGCACGGCCGGGGTCGCCGCCTTCGACATCGCCGCCAACGGCAAGTTCGCCAACAACAAGGTAACGCTCGACACGACGCTTTCGGGCGCCGGCGGCCTTTCCTTCAAGGGCGGCGGCAATGTCGATATCGGCGGCAACATGCCGATCGCGATGAAGTTCAACGGCAACCTGCCCTTTGCCCTCATTGCCAACCTGATGGCGGAAAAAGGCTTCACGCTCACGGGCCAGGCCGGCATCAACCTCGCGATTTCCGGCTCCGCCAAGGCGCCGCAGATCGCCGGCACCGTCACGACATCCGGCGGGCGGCTCGTCGACGTGCGCCGCAACCTGGCACTGAACGATCTGACCGCCAATGTCGCGCTCGACGGAAAGCAGGCGACGATCTCCAAGCTCTCGGCCAATCTCGCGACCGGCGGCTCGATCGAGGCGACCGGCACCGTCGGCACGGTCCCCGGCTCCGGCTTCCCGGCCAATCTGACGATCCGCCTGAACAATGCCACCTATGTCGACGGCACGCTGTTCAACGCCAATCTCAATGGCGAAATGACGCTGACCGGTCCGCTGGTCGCGACCCCGACGCTCGGCGGCAAGGTTACGATCCGCAAGGCATCGATCACCATTCCCGAGAAGCTGCCCACCTCGCTCTCGGCAATCGACATCAAGCACAAGAATGCGCCGCCCAAGGTGCAGAAAATGGTCAAGGACCTGCGCAAGGACGAGGTGCCGGCAGCCGGCGCCAATGCCAGCGGCGGCATCGCCTTCGATCTGGCAGTTGCCGCCAACCAGGTCTTCGTGCGCGGCCGCGGCATCGACGCCGAACTCGGTGGCAACCTGACGATCCGGGGCACGGCCGTGCAGCCGATCGTTTCCGGCGGCTTCGAAATGCGCCGCGGGCGCCTCGAAATCCTCGGCAAGCGCCTGACCTTCACCGACGGCAATATCGGCTTCGGTGGCGACCTGATCCCGACGCTTGACCTCAAGGCGACCTCCAGCGTCGGCTCGACGACGATCACAGTCTCGGTTGCGGGCCTCGCTAACAATCCGCAGATCGCCTTCTCGTCATCGCCGGCGCTGCCGCAGGACGAGATCCTGGCACAGCTGATCTTCAACCGGTCGCTGTCGAACCTCTCGGCCTTCCAGATCGCCCAGCTCGCCTCCGCCGTCAGCCAGCTTGCCGGCGGAGGCTCGACGTCGCTGCTTGATGGCCTGCGCAACAAGCTCGGCGTCGACGACCTCGACGTCACCACCGACGAGAACGGCGGCGCTTCGGTGCGCGCCGGCAAGTATCTCAACGACCGGACCTATATCGAGCTGCAGCAGGGCTCTGATTCTGCCTCCAGCAAGGCGGTCATCAATCTCGATGTCGGCAAGGGCGTGAAGCTCAAGGGGTCGGCTGCGGGCGACGGCTCGGCATCGGGCGGTATCTTCTTCGAGAAGGAGTATTGAGGGGCGGTTTGTCTGGCGTCGCGCTCCTCGACGACATTTTGATCAGATCAAGATACGGCCTGCGGACCGAATACGATCCGCAGCCGCGCGAATGCGTGCACGTCACGTGTGGAATCACCGCCACAGCGAACCCACATCGGCATCAGCCGCCGTCACGGCCAATTTGCTGCATTCATTTTTCAGGTGATTGTATTGTCTTCCCGAAAACCGCATCTCGAATTGCCCGAGAATCTCCTGCCGCTCGTTGCAGGCTATGACTGGAATCATGACACGCTCGGACAGTCGGACTCGAGCATCTATCTGCTGAAGGCGCCGGATCGCCCGATGCTGGTGCTGAAAGTCGAGGCTGCCGGCCCCTTCAGCGAATTCGTTGACGAGGCGGAGCGGCTTGATTGGCTGGCGTCTCAGGGCATGCCCTGTCCGCGGGTGATCGCCCGCGCCTTCGACGCGGAAACGAACTGGCTGCTGCTGCAGGCTGTCGAGGGCACGGACCTCGCCTCCACGACGCTGTCGCCAAAGGACCGGATCGTCATCTTGGCGGACGCCCTGAAACGCTTGCATGGGCTGGACGTCGCCGACTGCCCCTTCGATCACCGGATCGAAAAGCGCATCGCCATCGCGGGAGCGCGCACCGAAGCCGGCCTTATCGATGAAGACGATTTCGACGAAACGCGACTCGGCCGCACGGCGGCAGATCTTTTTGCAGAACTCCGAGCCCGCGTACCTTCGATCGGCAAGCTCGTCATTACCCACGGCGACGCCTGCCTGCCGAACATCATCGAGAAGAATGGCCGGTTCTCCGGTTTCATCGATTGCAGCCGGTTGGGCGTCGCCGATCCCTATCAGGACATTGCACTTGCCTGTCACAGCATCGCCCACAATCTCGGCGAGGAATGGGTGCAGCCGTTTCTGGCGCGCTATGGCATCGACAGGGACGATCCGGAGAAACGCGACCTCTACTGCCTGCTCGACGAGTTCTTCTGATTGCCACGCGGCGGGCAACATATCCCGCCAAAGTGCACGGCCATACAGCGAGAGGCCCGCAACGCCTCAGGCGGCGTTGCGGGCCTCGATGTTCAGATCGACGATTTCGGCATCCTCAATGGCGTTGAACAGCGCCCAGATATGGCCGAAAGGATCGATAAAGGCACCGACGCGGTCACCGGTCGACAAAGTCTCGGCCGGATTGCGCAGGCTTGCCCCCGCGCCGATCGCCCGGCCGATCACACGATCGACATCGCGAACATGCAGTTCCAGGATCACCGCCGTCGTGCCCAGCGCATGCGGAGAGCGCGGTCCCCCGAGCTTGGGCTCCGCATCGCGGCGCGGGTTGGCCCCGGCAATCCGGAAGACCGATTCCCCGATCCTCAAATCCGCACTCGTCAGAATGCCGCTCGGCCATTCGTGCCGCTGCAGGAGCTCGGCGCCGAGCGCCTCGCGATAAAAGGCGATGGCGCGATCCTCGTCGCCATGCCTGACAAACAGCTTCACACAGATCTGCCGATCGGCAAGCCTGCCGCCATTGGCAACCATGACATCCTCCATCTTGGGTGAGGCGCACATCATAGCGAAACATGAGAACAAAGCAAGAACAATTCGACTCAGAGACGCAATTTCCTCACCGCTTTGGGCGGCGAAAAATGCTCAGAATGCACCGGTCATCTTGCTGGTTTTCAACAGGATATTCGTCTCGGTGACGGTGATCCCGTCGATCAGGCGGATGCGCCGCAGCGTCTCGTCGAAGGAGACGAGATCGCGATCCTGCAGCTCGGCGATGAAGTCCCAGCGGCCATTGGTGCTGTGCAGCGCCCGGACCTGCGGCAGGCCGCGCAACTGTTCGGCAACGCGGTCGGCCATCTTTCCATGCACCTCGATCATCACCACGGCGCGGACCCCGGAAGCCGGGATTTCCGCGCCGGTTCGGATGGTAAAGGCGGCGATCGTGCCATTAGCGACGAGCCTGTCGATGCGGGCAGCAACGGTCGCGCGCGATACGCCTGTCATTTCTGATAGCGTTGAAACGGGGATGCGCGCATTCTGGCGCAAGGCGCTGATGAGTGCCTGATCGAGATCATCCATTGCTATCACTTTGTAACATGGTGCTTATCAATCTGTCGATTTTATCTCACTAATCGGCAGTTTTCCATCTTTTTGCTGACATGCATTTTGGCCATAATCCGCGCGATCCCAACCAGGTACACACGGAATTATCTTGAGAAGGAATCGGGCGGATATGACGACCATCACGCTGATCGGCGCACCCATCGAAGAAGGTTCTGGACGGCGCGGCGCAGCCATGGGGCCGACGGCCCTGCGCATAGCCGGCATCGACACGGTGCTGCGCGACCTCGGCCACACGGTTCACGACGAAGGCGACGTCAAGCCGCTGCCGGCCCGCGACCTCGCCAACCACCCGGGCGCCAACAATCTGCAGATCGTCGCAGCCTTTGCCCGCGCGCTGCACGATTCCGTGCACGACACGGTTCGCAAGGGCCACTTCCCGATCATCCTCGGCGGTGACCACGCGCTCTCCATGGGCAGCGTCTCCGGCATGGCGCGTTACGCCGCCGAAGTCGGCCGGCCGCTCTTCGTGCTCTGGCTCGACGCCCACGCCGACTTCAATTCGCCGTCAACCTCCCCCTCCGGCAACATGCACGGCATGCCGGTCGCGTATTTCTGTGGCGAAGCGGAATTCGCTCCGATTCTGCCGGCCGACCGGCCGTTCGTCGATCCGAAGAAGGTCTTCCAGGTCGGCATCCGCTCCGTCGACGATCGCGAGCGCGAAGAGATCACCGAGCACGGCGTACGCGTCTATGACATGCGCGCCGTCGACGAACTCGGCATGGCCCACATCATGCGCCAGATCCTCAATGAGGTTCGCGCCGCCAACGGCCTGCTGCATGTCAGCCTCGATGTCGATTTCATGGATCCGGAACTCGCCCCCGGCGTCGGCACCACCGTTCCCGGCGGCGCGACCTTCCGCGAGGCGCACCTGATCATGGAAATGCTCTGGGAAAGCGAACTCGTTTCCTCGCTCGACGTCGTCGAGCTCAACCCCTTCCTCGATGACCGCGGCAAGAGCGCGCGTATCCTGGTCGAATTGACGGCGAGCCTCTTCGGCCGCCGTGTGCTCGACCGGCCGACCCGCAGCGCCTGAGATAACAAACGGAGGACAATGTATGAATACGACGGCAGCCCTGATCGAAACCGAATACCGGCTTGGCGCGCATAACTACAAACCGCTCGACGTGGTGCTCTCGCGCGGCGAAGGCGTCTATGTCTGGGACATGGAGGGCAATCGCTACCTCGATTGCCTCTCGGCCTATTCGGCCGTCAACCAGGGCCACTGCCATCCGAAGATCCTGAAGGCGATGATGGAGCAGGCGCAGAAGCTGACGCTCACCTCCCGCGCCTTCCGCAACGACCAGCTCGCGCATTTCTATGAAGAGATCGCAGCCCTCACCGGCTCGCACAAGGTGCTGCCGATGAACTCCGGCGCCGAAGCCGTCGAAACCGCCGTCAAGGCGGTGCGTAAGTGGGGTTACGAGGTCAAGGGCGTGGCCGAGAACCAGGCCGAGATCATCGTCTGCTCCAACAACTTCCATGGCCGCACCATGGGCATCGTCGGCTTCTCCACCGACCCGGATGCCCGCACCGGCTTCGGTCCTTTCGCACCGGGCTTCAAGGTCGTGCCCTTCGGCGACATCGACGCCTTCCGCGCTGCGATCAACGAGAACACCGTCGCCTTCCTCGTCGAGCCGATCCAGGGCGAAGCGGGCGTTATCGTTCCGCCGGTTGGCTATTTCACGACCGTTCGCGAGCTCTGCACCAAGCATGGCATCACGCTGATCCTCGACGAAATCCAGACCGGCCTTGGCCGCACCGGCAAGCTGCTCGCCGAAGAGCACGAAGCCATCGAAGCCGACGTGACGCTGATCGGCAAGGCGCTCTCTGGCGGCTTCTACCCGGTCTCCGCCGTGCTTTCGAACTCCGAAGTATTGGGTGTTCTGAAGCCGGGCCAGCACGGTTCGACCTTCGGCGGCAACCCGCTCGCCTGTGCCATCGCCCGGGCGGCGCTGAAGGCGCTGACGGAAGAAGGCATGATCGAGAACTCAGCCCGCATGGGCGAGCGCTTCCAGAAGGGCCTCACCGACATCCGCTCCAACATCATCAAGGAAGTTCGCGGTCGCGGCCTGATGCTGGCGGTCGAGCTGGTGCCGGAAGCCGGTGGCGCCCGCAAGTACTGCGAAGCACTGAAGCAGCTGGGTATCCTTGCTAAGGACACCCATGGCGACACGATCCGCATTGCGCCGCCGCTGGTGATCAACGCTGAACAGGTCGACTGGGCCGTGGAACAGTTCGCAAAGGTTCTCGCCTCCGCCTGACCCCAAGATCCGATCCGCCCCGAGCCAGGCTCAGGGCGGATCATCCTTGAAGCGACGCAATTCCGGACGGAAAACCGTTTCACACTTTTCCTGGAACTGCTCTAAGCACTTGCAAAAGCAAGTCTTAACGAATCCCGGCCTATAGTCCCTTCCCAAAGCGCAAAGCGGTTCTTCCGCGCATGATGCAGCTGCGCCCCGCCGGATGTGATCGGCGGACTGTAAGGATCTCTCCCCAACGGACCATCGCCGCGCTCCCATGCGCCGGCAGCCATGCGGAGATATCTCGAGTTTGGCGGTGTCGCGCCATGGGCGTCGACCGGAAAGCTGGAAGGACCTTCGATGACAAGCACACTCAGGACGGCCGGGTTTGACGGCGAGACGCTGGAGATCATTGCGTTCCGCCTCCACGATCAGGAATTCTGCGTCAAGACGACGACGATCCGCGAAATCCGCGGCTGGGCGCCCTCCACCCCCATTCCCCATTCGCCGCCGGAAGTGATCGGTGTCATGAACCTGCGCGGCACAGTGATCCCGATCATCGATCTTGCCCACAAGCTCGGCATGAAATCGACGACGGCCAACGAACGCAGCGCCATCGTCGTCGCCGAAGTGCACAACATGGTGATCGGCCTCGTCGTCGATCGCGTCTCCGACATCCTCACCGTTCAGGGCAGCCAGGTGCAGCCGGTGCCGGAAGTGACAGCGTCCTTCGACAAGAGCTTTGCCGAAGGCATCATCGCCAACGAGAACGGCATGATCTGCTTCCTCAACCTGGCGCGAATGTTCAAGGAACGTGAAGTCGAAGAACTGGCCGCCTGAGGTAACCCTGAGGTAGCAGACGAACGACATGAAGGCCGCCCTACGTGCCGTGGGGCGGCCTTTCTTATTGGCGGCAGACCCAGATTGCACGGCAGTAGATTAGAAAAGCAGGATCAACTAATTCAACTAAAATTGGATATACGAGTTTTTACAACTGAAATTTGATAGTTGCTATTTTAACACCTGCTTAATAGTCCTGTTACTAACCTAGATTGTAGAAACACGGCGCCTTGGGCATGAAGCCCGGTAGTTCGAACTCCCCTCACGAAGCACGAAGCCGCTGACCCGGTGGGCCGGCGTAGGACGACCAGACAATTTTCGGCAGGCCGGTATTTGTCTTAGTCCGGGAGTTGCGCCGCTTTGGCCCCGCAAACCCTGTCAAAGAAGGCACGAAGCCCCGGCTTGAGCCAACAAACGAGATCAGAGGGTTACAATGTTCGCTCTCGGTAAAATTGCAGATGCGCGCCAGATCGTCGCCGCGCTTTCGAAGTCGCAGGCCATCATTCAGTTCGACCTGACCGGCAAGATCCTGACCGCCAATGAGAACTTCTGCCAGGCGCTCGGCTACGGCCTTTCGGAAATCGTCGGCCAGCACCATCGCATGTTCTGCCCGGCCGACTACACCCAGACGCAGGAATACCGCGACTTCTGGGCCCGCCTCGGGCGCGGCGAGTTCGACGCCAATGCCTACAAGCGCATCGCGAAGGGCGGCCGCGAAATCTGGATCCAGGCGACCTACAATCCTGTGTTCCGCGGCGGCAAGCCGTACAAGGTGGTGAAGTTCGCAACCGACATCACCGCCGCCAAGGCGCGGGCAACCGAGGATGCCGGCAAGCTCGACGCGATCTCCCGTTCGCAGGCGGTCATCGAGTTCACACCGACAGGCGAAATCCTGACGGCCAACGAGAATTTCTGCGCCGCACTCGGCTACAGCCTCTCGGAAATCCAGGGCAAGCATCACAGCATGTTCTGCGAACCGAATTACGCCCGCACCGCCGAATATGCCGACTTCTGGAAACGTCTCGCCGCCGGCGAATTCTTCTCCAACGAGTTCGTGCGCTACGGCAAGGGCGGCAAGGAGATCTGGATCCAGGCGGCCTACAACCCGATCCGCGACTTCAGCGGCAAGGTCTACAAGGTCGTCAAGTTCGCGACCGACGTCAGCGAGCGCATGAGCGCGATCAACAGCCTCGGCGCCGGCCTGAGGGCGCTCGCCGAGGGCGACCTGACCCGCAACCTCGACACGCCCTTCGTGCCCAGCATGGAAACGGTGCGGACCGACTTCAACGGGGCGACCGCCAAGCTGCGCGAGGCGATGCGCACCGTCGGCGACAATGCCAGCGCGATTGCCTCCGGCGCTCGCGAAATCCGCTCGGCGGCCGACGACCTGTCGAAGCGCACGGAACAGCAGGCGGCCTCGGTCGAGGAAACCGCCGCCGCCCTCGACGAGATCACCACGACGGTTGCCGACTCCAGCCGCCGGGCCGAAGAGGCGGGCGGACTGGTGGCCAAGACCAAGGCCGGAGCCGAACGCTCCGGCAATGTGGTCAAGAGCGCCATCGGCGCGATGGGCCAGATCGAACAGTCGTCACGCGAAATCTCCAACATCATCGGCGTCATCGACGACATCGCCTTCCAGACGAACCTCCTGGCGCTCAACGCCGGCGTCGAGGCGGCACGCGCCGGTGAAGCTGGCAAGGGCTTCGCCGTCGTCGCCCAGGAAGTGCGCGAACTGGCGCAACGCTCCGCAAGTGCAGCCAAGGATATCAAGGCGCTGATCGGCACCTCCACCGAACATGTCAAGAACGGCGTGTCGCTGGTCGGCCAGACGGGTGCTGCGCTCGAAGAGATCCTGATCCAGGTCCAGGAGATCAACGCCAACGTCTCGGCGATCGTCGAGGCCGCCCGCGAACAGTCGACCGGCCTCAAGGAGATCAACCAGGCGGTCAACTCGATGGACCAGGCGACCCAGAAAAATGCAGCGATGGTCGAGGAAAGCACGGCCGCAAGCCACGCCATGGCCCGCGAGGCGGACGCCCTGCACGAACTGCTCCGACAGTTCCGCTACGGCGAGCAAGCCCAGATCATCGACGCGAACCGCCATCTCGAAGACCGCGCGCAGCCGACCCGGCTCCACGCAACCGCCCGCGCCATGCGCAGCGGCCAACGAACAAGCCTTGCTGCGGCACCGGCCGCGGATGGCTGGCAGAATTTCTGAGCGCACATCCCTGCACCCCGCGCTCGGGAATGGGGAAGGCGGCTACCGGTAGCCGCCTTCCCTTAAATCTTTTCAGACACAGCAATTGCTTGGAAAACGCCCTGTCCGCGGAGAGCGGAGAACCTGCGGTCGATGATGAGCGCAGGCTAGCTAGGCGGCTTCCGGACGCTTGATCTTCGCCGCCGCTTCCAGCACCAGCGGCGTCAGCCCCTCGCCGCCATTGTCGATATGCTCGAACAATTTCCGCCGCATGCGTGGCTCCCAATATTTGTTGATATGGGTGGCAACGCCCTGGGCCGCCTCGTTCTGCGGCTGGCTCTTGAAGAAGGTGGCGATCTGGTTCGCCATGTAGATCAGCTTGGCGTTGGTGTTGTCATGCGACATCGGCGACAGCTCCGGACTTGATGCGTTCGGCATGGGTGAATATCTCGAATTCGTCGCCGCGCACCAGCGCAATCAGCGTCATGCCCGCAGCCTCGGCCGTGCGGATGGCCAGCGCCGTCGGCGCCGAAATGGCGATGATCACGGGGCTGCCGACGACAGCCGTCTTCTGCACCATCTCGATGGAAACGCGGCTGGTGACGACGACGACACCCTCGCTTCCCCTAAAGCCGGCACGCGCCGCAGCACCCACCAGCTTGTCGAGCGCATTGTGGCGGCCGACATCCTCTCGGACCGCGATCAGGCCGCGTCCAGGCACATAAAAGGCAGCACCGTGCACGGCGCGCGTCTCGAAATGCAGCGGCTGCTGGCCGTTGAGCAGTGCCACGGCGGAGACGACATCCTCCTGCGACAGCGTCAGCTTCGACCCGGAAACATCCGGCGTCGGCCGCACCGCCTGCTCGATCGATTCGATGCCGCAGAGCCCACACCCGACCGGACCCGCCATGTGCCGGCGACGCTGGCGGAGCATGTCGTTCTCTTCGTCCTCAAGCACAATCTGCAGGTCGATGCCGAGATTGCCGGCCACCGTCTCGGCGACGATCTCGACCGTTTCGATCTGGCCGGGATCCGTGATGATGCCTTCGGTCAGGCTGAAGCCGACGGCGAAGTCTTCAAGGTCGCCGGGCGTCGCCATCATCACCGCGTGGGTCGAGCCGCCATAGCTGAAGGCAACCGGCGTCTCCTCCGGCACGGCGCGTGAACCGTCCCGAAGCGCGCCCTTGCGGCGGGCAGCCTCGGGAACGGTTGTCGATGTCCTAAACGTCGCCATGGTCGGTCGCGGCGCAAAACATCATTCCGCCGCCTCCAGCTTGCCGGAAATCCGGCGCGACTGGCGGGCCTGCTCGTCATAGTCCACCTGCCAGTCCGAAGGCCCGTTCGACGGCATCACCTGCACCGCCGTCACCTTGTATTCCGGGCAGTTCGTCGCCCAGTCGGAGAAGTCGGTGGTGATGACGTTTGCCTGCGTCGTCGGGTGGTGGAAGGTGGTGTAGACGACGCCCGGCGCCACGCGGTCGGTGATCAGCGAACGCAGGGTCGTTTCACCGGCGCGGCTGGCAAGCCTGATCCAGTCGCCGTCGCGAATGCCGCGCTGCTCTGCGTCGTGCGGGTGGATCTCCAGCCGGTCCTCCGCGTGCCAGACAACGTTGTCGGTGCGCCGCGTCTGGGCGCCGACATTATACTGGCTGAGGATACGGCCGGTGGTCAAAAGCAGCGGGAAGCGCGGACCGGTGCGTTCGTCGGTCGCGACATATTCGGTGCGGATGAACTTGCCCTTGCCACGCACGAAGCCGTCGACATGCATGATCGGCGAGCCCTCGGGATGCTTCTCGTTGCATGGCCACTGCACCGAGCCCAACTTGTCGAGATAGTCGTAGGAGACCAGCGCGAAGCTCGGCGTCGTCGCGGCGATCTCGTCCATGATCTCGGACGGATGACGATAGTTCCAATTGAGGCCCATGGCCTGGGCAAGCTTCTGCGTGACCTCCCAGTCGGCATAGCCGTTCTTCGGCGTCATCACCTTGCGCACCCGGTTGATGCGGCGCTCGGCATTGGTGAAGGTGCCGTCCTTTTCCAGGAACGTCGAACCCGGCAGGAAGACGTGGGCGTAATTCGCCGTCTCGTTGAGGAAGAGGTCGTGCACGACGACGCACTCCATCGCGGCAAGCCCGGCGGCCACATGCTTGGTATCCGGGTCGGACTGCAGGATGTCTTCACCCTGGATATAGATGCCCTTGAAGGTGCCATCGACCGCGGCATCGAGCATGTTCGGGATGCGCAGGCCAGGCTCGTTGGAAATCTCGACGCCCCAGAGCTTCTCGAAGGTTTCGCGCGTCGCGTCGTCGGAGATATGGCGGTAGCCCGGCAGCTCGTGCGGGAACGAACCCATGTCGCAGGAGCCCTGCACGTTGTTCTGACCGCGCAGCGGGTTTACGCCGACGCCCGGCCGGCCGATATTGCCGGTGACCATCGAGAGGTTGGCGATCGCCATGACCGTCGTTGAGCCCTGGCTGTGCTCGGTGACACCAAGACCATAGTAGATCGCGCCATTGCCGCCGGTGGCATAGAGCCGGGCGGCACCACGCACGAGTTCGGCCGGCACGCCGGTATAGGCCTCGGTCGCTTCCGGGCTGTGATAGGGCTCGGCGACGAAAGCCGCCCAGTCCTCGTATTCCGACCAGTCGCAGCGCTCGCGGATGAATTTCTCGTCGGCGAGGCCTTCGGTGACGATCACATGCGCCATCGACGTCAGGATCGCGACATTGGTGCCTGGCTGCAGCGGCAGGTGATAGGAGGCTTCGATATGCGGCGAGCGCACGATGTCGGTGCGCCTGGGATCGATGACGATCAGTTTGGCGCCCTCGCGCAGCCGCTTCTTCAGTCGTGACGCGAAGACCGGATGGCCGTCCGTCGGGTTGGCGCCGATGATGACGGCAACGTCAGTGAACTCGACCGAATCGAAATTCTGCGTGCCGGCCGATGTGCCGAAAGCCTGGCCGAGTCCGTAGCCGGTCGGCGAGTGGCAGACGCGGGCGCAGGTATCGACATTGTTGTTGCCGAAGCCGGCACGCACCAGCTTCTGCACCAGATAGGTCTCTTCATTGGTGCAGCGCGACGAGGTGATGCCGCCGACGGAATCACGGCCGTACTGATACTGGATCCGCCGGAACTCGGAGGCCACATGCGCATAGGCCTCCTCCCAGGTGACCTCGCGCCAGGGATCGGAGATCTTCTCGCGGATCATCGGGTTGAGGATGCGGTCCTTGTGGTTGGAATAGCCATAGGCAAAGCGACCCTTGACGCAGGAATGGCCGCGGTTGGCCTGGCCATCCTTCCACGGCACCATGCGCACCAGCTCCTCGCCGCGCATTTCCGCCTTGAACGAGCAGCCGACGCCGCAATAGGCGCAGGTGGTGACGACGGAATGTTCCGGCTGGCCGATCTCGATGACCGATTTCTCTGTGAGCGTCGCCGTCGGGCAGGCCTGCACGCAGGCGCCGCAGGAGACGCATTCGGACGACATGAAGTCTTCCGCCATACCGGCCGAAACACGGCTGTCGAAACCGCGGCCGCCGATCGTCAGCGCAAAGGTGCCCTGCACTTCCTCGCAGGCGCGCACGCAGCGCGAACAGACGATGCACTTGGCCGGATCATAGGTGAAGTACGGATTGGACTCGTCCTTCGGTAGCCACTTGGCGTTGATTTCGCCATTGTTGCGGGCCGTGACGTGGTTCTCGCCCTCATAGCCGTAGCGCACGTCGCGCAGGCCGACGGCACCGGCCATATCCTGCAGCTCGCAATCGCCGTTGGCCGCACAGGTCAGACAGTCGAGCGGGTGGTCGGAAATATAGAGTTCCATCACCCCGCGGCGCACATCCTTCAGCCGCGGCGTCTGGGTGGAGACTTCGATACCCGCCGCCACCGGCGTGGTGCAGGATGCCGGCATGCCGGCGCGGCCCTTGATCTCGACGAGACAGAGCCGGCAGGAGCCGAAGGCATCCATCATGTCGGAGGCGCAGAGTTTTGGCACTTCGATGCCAGCGTCCATCGCCGCACGCATGATCGAGGTACCCTCAGGTACCGTGACCTCGCACCCGTCGATCGTCAGCGTCACCAGTTTTTCGGACTTGGAAGCGGGAGTGCCGTAGTCGATTTCATGTATGAGAGACATGGTCTTCCTCCTCACTCCGCCGCTTCAACGCGCGGTGCCGGCTGAAAATCATCCGGGAAATGGGTCATGGCGCTCATGACGGGATAGGGCGTGAAACCGCCGAGCGCGCAGAGCGAACCGAACTTCATGGTGTTGCAGAGGTCGGCGAGCAGTTCGCGGTTTTTCTCCGGCTCGATGCCGGCCGCGATCTTGTCGGCCACCTCGACGCCGCGCGTCGAACCGATGCGGCAGGGCGTGCACTTGCCGCAGCTTTCGACAGCACAGAATTCCATGGCGAAGCGCGCCTGGTGCAGCATGTCGGCGGTATCGTCGAAGACGACGATGCCGGCATGGCCGATAAGGCCGTCACGCGCGGCAAAGGCCTCATAGTCGAACGGCGTGTCGAACAGAGCGCGAGGGAAATACGCGCCGAGCGGGCCGCCCACCTGTACGGCCTTCACCGGCCGGCCGCTCGCGGTGCCGCCGCCGATGTGATCGATGATCTCACCGAGCGCGAGGCCGAAGGCGGTCTCGAACAGGCCGGCATGCTTGACGTTGCCGGCGATCTGGATCGGGATCGTACCGCGCGAGCGGCCCATGCCGAAGTCGCGATAGAAGGTAGCCCCCTTGTCCATGATAACAGGGACGGAGGCGAGCGAGATCACGTTGTTGATCACGGTCGGACAGTCGAAGAGGCCCTTGTGGGCCGGGAGCGGCGGCTTGGCGCGAACGATGCCACGCTTGCCTTCGAGGCTGTTGAGCAGCGCCGTTTCCTCGCCGCAGACATAGGCGCCGGCGCCGGTGCGCACCTCCATGTCGAAGGCCTTGCCGGAGCCGAGCACCGAAGCGCCGAGCACGCCGGCCTTGCGCGCGATCTCGATCGCCTCAGCCATCGCCGCGATCGCATGGGGATATTCGGAGCGGGTATAAATGAAGCCCTTGGTGGCGCCGGTCGCGATGCCTGCGATCGCCATGCCCTCGATCAGCACGAAGGGATCACCCTCCATGATCATCCGGTCGGCAAAGGTGCCGCTATCGCCCTCGTCGGCATTGCAGACGATGTATTTGCGTGTCCCCGCGGCCTCGAGAACCGTCTTCCACTTGATGCCTGTCGGGAAACCGGCGCCGCCGCGGCCGCGAAGGCCGCTCTCGGTCACCTGCGCGACGATCGCCTCCGGCGCCATGGCGATGGCGTTGCGCAGACCGGCAAGGCCGCCATGGGCCTGGTAGTCGTCGAGCGACAGGGGATCGGTGATGCCGCAGCGCGCAAATGTCAGTCGCGTCTGCTGCTTGAGGAAGGGGATCTCCTCGGTCTTCCCGAGACAGAGCGCGTGGTCGCCGCCATCGAGCAGCCCGGCATCAAGCAGTGAACCGACATCGCGTGCCTTGACCGGACCGTAGGCGACGCGACCTTCAGCGGTTTCCACTTCGACCAGCGGCTCCAGCCAGTGCATTCCGCGTGAGCCATTGCGTATGATTGTCGCGTCGAGACCGCGGGCCGCGATCGTCTCGGCCACAGCCTTGGCGACCTTCTCGGCACCGAGCGCCACGGCGGCGGCGTCACGCGGGATATAGATTTTCACCGTCATCGCCGCGCCTCCTGAACGAGCGCCTCGAGATCGGCGGCATCGACCCGGGCATGCACCTCTCCGTCAAGCATGGCCGAGGGTGCGCAGGAACAGAGCCCGAGACAGTAGACCGGCTCCAGCGTCACCGCGCCATCCGGCGTCGTCTCATGGAAATCGATGCCGAGCAGCCGCTTGGCGCGCTCGGCGAGCTGATCACCGCCCATCGACTGGCAGGCCTCGGCGCGACAGAGCTTCAGCACATGGCGTCCGGCCGGATGCTCGCGGAAGTCATGGTAAAACGTCATCACACCGTAGACTTCGGCGCGCGACAGGTTGAGCTCGCGCGCAATCACCGGAAGGCACTCCTGCGGCACATAACCGAACTCTTCCTGAAGCTCGTGCAGGATCGGCAACAGCGGACCTTCGAGCCCTTTGAGCTCCTCGACGATGGCAAGGGTGGTTTCCGCGATGTCGGCGCGCGGCTGATGGATGTTCAACGGGAGCCCTCCCGGCTCATGGGCTAGACGGCGACACCCGCAAACGGGCGACCGGTCCAGCCGACATTTCAACACCTGGCGAAGGCCGATCCTCGGCGGTCTCCGGCCATGATCAAAAAAGCTTCGCGCTTATGGCCCGATGGGTCAATAAGGCTGTTCCGTCGATCGATAGAAATAATCTATTGAACCTGGTTTCGCTCACCCAGGATACGCGCCTCGTGCAACAGAGCCGAGACAAGCGGCGTAAACGGCTCACGATGGGTCGCAACCAGGCCGACCGTGTGACGGGCATCCGGCTCGACGATCGGGATCATCCGGATATCCTCATGAAAACCGAATGATTTCGCGACGTTGAACGGCATGATGCTGGCCCAGCGCCCGGTCCGCACATGCGAAAAAAGCACGATCATCGAGTTCGATTCGAGCGTCGGCCTGGCGACCACGCCTGCCTCGGCAAAATGCTGGTTGACGATGCGGCGGTTCTGCATGTCGGCCGTCAATAGACAAAGCCGAACGTCGCTAACCTCTCTCCACGTCACGCTTTCCCGCTCTGAAAGCGGCGTTCCGGCGGCGGTGACGAGGTGATAGCGCTCGACTTGCAGCGGAACGCTGGTTACCCGGCCGAGCGGCTCGTTCTCCAGATAGGTGAGACCTGCATCGATCTCGAGATTTTCGAGCAGCGCCAGAATCTGCAGCGACGTGGTCGACAGCACCGAGAAGGTGACATCAGGATGTTTCTCCTGGAATGGCGCGGTAATCATCGGCACCATCGCCAGCGTCGTCGGCACCGCGGCCAGGCGGATATGGCCGGAAAGGCCCTTGCGCGCCGCCCGCATCTCCTCGCGCATGGTGCGGGCATCGCCGACGATACGGCGCGCCCATTCGAGCACGCGCTGCCCCTCCGGCGTCAGTCCCTGGAAGCGCGACCCGCGGCTGACGAGCATCACGCCAAGCTGATCCTCGAGCTGGCGGATGGCGGCCGACAAGGTCGGTTGCGCTACGCCACACTCCTCCGCCGCGCGACCGAAGTGTCTTTCGCGTGCGAGAACGAGGAACATTTCCAGCTTGTCGATCATGTCATGCCTTTGGAGTTCTTGATTCTGCCACGCTACTGGACTGGCTTGCCCCTCACCCTAACCCTCTCCCCGCTCGCGGGGAGAGGGGACGTGCCCGGCGAGACAAGCCCGCTTGCAGTCAAGGCAGAACGAATACGGCGCAGCGCTGTCCCTTCTCCCTGCGCGCGGGGAGAAGGTGCCGGCAGGCGGATGAGGGGCGAACGCCGACGCAAACACATGTTCAAGCAATCAATTGCCCGCCATTGACCTCCAACACCTGCCCGGTGATGTAGCCCGACAGCGCGTGCGAAGCGAGGAACAGATAGGCCGGCGCGCAATCTTCCGCCGTCCCGAGCCGGCCGAGCGGGATGGTCTTGCGGGTCGCCTCCAGTTTTTCCGGCGACGAATAGCGCTCGTGGAAGTCGGTGGTGATCGTGCCCGGCGAAACGCAGTTGACCCGGATGCCCTCGGGCGCGAGCTCGCGCGCCAGCGCCTTGGAATAGGTGGCGACGAAGGCCTTGCTGGCCGAATAGATCGAAGAGCCGGCGCTGCCCCCTGTCAGGGCGGAGATCGATACGGTGTTGACGATTGCCGGATGCGTACCCTTGCGCAGAAGCGGCAGCATCGCCCGCGTCATTTCGACGACCGCAGTCTGGTTGAGCTGCACGACGGTTTGGTACTGCTCGTCGGTCAGCTCTGCCGCCGGGAAGCGACCGACCATGGTGCCGGCATTGTTGATGAGGATATCGATGCTATCGAACTGGCCTCTGACCACCTCGGCCAGCCCCTCGACGCCACCGGGCGCCAGAAAATCCGCGGTGACGACATGCGCCCGGCCTTCCGTCGCCGCCGATTCGAGAAAATCGGGCAGATCGCCGATCGATCGGCCGGCATGGACGAGCACATGCGCGCCGCAATCCAGAAACTGCCGGGCAACCTCCAGCCCGATGCCGCGCCCTGCACCGGTGACCACAACGGTCATGCCCTTGAACAACGCCGGATGAAACATGTCCTTCCCCTCTTCATTCCTCAAGCAGAGTCGCCCATCGGCGAAACGAATGCAACGCGCACTGATCCTTTGGCCCGCAGCGAAAGCGATTTCATCGAAACCGCCGAATCTGAAATTGCATGGCTTTCGTTTTTGCATATTATGAAACAAAACGAAAATGGGGAGGACGGAATGTACCTGACAGGTCGGCAGGCGGAAATCCTGGAGCTGGCGAAGAGCGAGGGCCGGGTGCTCGTGGAGGAACTGGCGCAGCGCTTTTCCGTTACGCCGCAAACCATCCGAAAGGACCTGAACGACCTCTGCGACGCCAAGATTTTGAACCGCATTCATGGCGGTGCGATCTTCCCGAGCGGCAAGGAAAACGTCAAATACGATGCCCGCCGCCAGATCGCAGCACCGGAGAAGCAGGCGATCGGCAGGGCGGCCGCCGAACTCATCCCCGACAACGCCTCGCTGTTCATCAATATCGGCACGACGACCGAGGCCGTGGGTGAAGCGCTGCTCGACCACAAGGAATTGATGGTCATCACCAACAACATCAACGTCGCCAACCGCTTGCGAGTGTTCCCCTCGATCGAGGTGGTGATCACCGGCGGCGTCGTGCGTGGCTCCGACGGCGGTATCGTCGGCGAGGCCGCCGTCGACTTCATCAAGCAGTTCAAAGTCGATTTCGCGGTCATCGGCGCCTCGGCGATCGACCATGACGGCGCGCTACTCGATTTCGATTTCCGAGAAGTGAAAGTCGCCCAGGCGATCATCGCCAATGCACGCCATGTCATCCTCGTTTCCGACTCGACCAAATTCGAAAGAACCGCGCCGGTGCGCATCGGCCATATCTCCCAGGTCCAGACCTTCATCACCGATCGCTGTACGCTTGAAAATGTCAGGAAAATCTGTGCCGAACAGGATGTTCGGCTGATCGAAACCGACGTCTGAATCGGGAGGTTTAGACACCCCTAAAGATTCGGGGAGCATTCGTTTGACATTCGGTATGTTTTCGTTTTAACTGATTTCACTTTCGCTCATGCATCAATTTGTGCATCGCGAAAAGTGGAGGGGAAACAGCAGTGTCAGAGCAGGCAATCTACGACGTCTTCGTCATCGGCGGCGGCATCAACGGATGCGGCATCGCGCGCGACGCGGTCGGCCGCGGATACTCGGTCGCCTTGGCCGAAATGAACGATTTCGCCTCCGGCACCTCTTCCGGCTCCACCAAGCTCATTCATGGCGGCCTGCGCTATCTCGAGCATTACGAGTTCCGCCTCGTGCGCGAAGCGCTGATGGAGCGTGAAGTGCTCTGGGCAATGGCGCCGCACGTCATCTGGCCGATGCGCTTCGTGCTGCCCTATCATAAGGGCGGCCTGCGCCCGGCCTGGCTCATCCGCCTCGGCCTCTTCCTTTACGATCACATCGGCGGCCGCAAGCTGCTGCCGGCAACGGCGACGCTGGACATGAACCGCGATCCGGCCGGCAAGCCGCTGAAGCGGCTGTTCAACAAGGCGTTCGAATATTCCGACGGCTGGGTCAATGACGCCCGCCTGGTTGTGCTCAATGCCCGCGATGCTGCCGATCGCGGCGCCGTGATCATGGCCCGAACCCGCGTCGTCTCGGCACGGCGTAACGGCGCGCTCTGGACCGTCGAGACCGAAAATCAGGCAACCGGCGAACGCAAGACCCTGCAGGCGCGCATGCTCATCAATGCGGCCGGCCCCTGGGTCGATGCGGTGCTTTCGGGCGCGCTCGGCAAGAACGACGTCCACAATGTCCGCCTCGTCCAGGGCAGCCACATCGTCGTGAAGAAGAAGTTCGACGATCCGCGTGCCTATTTCTTCCAGAACCCGGATGGCCGCATCATGTTCGCCATCCCTTACGAGGAAGACTTCACGCTGATCGGCACCACCGATCGCGACTACACCGGCAACCCGGCGGATGTGCGCATCAGCGATGCCGAGGTCGACTATCTCTGCAGCGCGGCGAGCGAATATTTTCTGGAACCGGTGACGAAGGACGATATCGTCTGGACTTATTCGGCCGTGCGCCCGCTCTATGATGACGGCGCCAGCAAGGCGCAGGAAGCAACCCGCGACTACGTGCTGCGCGTCGAGGGCGACAAGGGTGCGGCACCGCTGCTCAACGTCTTCGGCGGCAAGCTCACGACCTACCGCCGCCTCGGTGAATCCGCGCTCGAAAAGATCGGCGAGGCGATCGGCGTCAAGGGTTCGAAATGGACCGCAGGATCAAAGCTGCCGGGCGGAGAATTCCCCGCCCAGGGTTATGCCGACGAAGTCGCAAGACTGCAAAAGCAATACCCCTTCCTTGCGCCTGTGCATGCCCGTCGCCTTGTGCGCCTCTACGGCACGCAGGCAGCCACCCTCCTGGGTTCGGCCTCGAACGAGGCGGCGCTCGGCCGCCGCTTCGGCGCCGATCTCTACGAGGCGGAAGTCAAGTGGCTGATCGCCAAGGAATGGGCACGGCGCGCTGAGGACGTGCTGTGGCGCCGCACGAAACTGGGATTGAAGCTGACGCCCGGCGAGGCGGCGGCACTGGAGGAATACATGCGAGGCGCGGCCGACGCAGCCGCGTGAGGATCCTCGCATTCCGAAGCATTTCCAGCCAAAGCGCGCTGCGGTTCTGGGTCCGGAAATGCGAAAAACGACGAGATGGAGCGTTTCCACGCCGGCTTGGAAACGCTCGGGACTGCCGACAGGCTGGGTGGAGAATTCAATGCTTGAAATGAAGAAGATATCCAAGGTCGTGGGCGGGGAGACGCATATCTACCCGACCGACCTGGTGCTGGAGAGGGGGTCGCTCAATGTACTGCTCGGCCCGACCCTGTCCGGCAAGACGTCGCTGATGCGGCTGATGGCCGGTCTCGACAAGCCGGCTTCCGGTTCGCTGATCTTCGACGGCATCGATGTGACGGGCCTGCCGGTGCAAAAGCGCTCGGTCGCCATGGTCTACCAGCAGTTCATCAACTACCCGGCGATGACCGTCTATGAGAACATCGCCTCGCCGATGCGCATCAGCGGCGCCGACACCGCGACGATCGACCGCGAAGTGCGCAAGGCCGCCGATCTCCTGAAGCTGACGCCCTATCTCGACCGCACGCCGCTCAATCTCTCGGGTGGCCAGCAGCAGCGCACGGCGCTGGCGCGCGCCATCGTCAAGAACGCCGATCTCGTGCTGCTCGACGAACCACTCGCCAACCTCGACTACAAGCTGCGCGAGGAACTGCGCGAGGAACTGCCGAAGATCTTTTCCGCCTCCGGTGCCATCTTCGTCTATGCGACGACAGAGCCTTCGGAAGCGTTGTTGCTTGGCGGCAATACGGCAGCCCTCAGCCAGGGCCGCATCACCCAGTTCGGCAAGACCATCGACGTCTATCGTCGTCCAGTCGACCTCATCACCGCCCGCACCTTCGCCGATCCGCCGCTGAACTGCATCGAACTCGTCAAATCAGGTTCGGCCTTCACGCTTGAGGGCAAATCTGTGCTCGCGGTGCCTTCGCATCTGGCTGGCATTGCCGACGGTCCCTGCACCGTCGGCTTCCAGCCGCACCATATTTCGTTCGACCGTCCGCAAGGCAGCGGCGACGCACTCACCGTCAAGACCGCGATCTCCGAGATCGCAGGCTCGGAAAGCTTCATTCACGTCGGATTTGCCAATGCGCGCTGGGTCATGCTCGCGCCAGGCATTCACGACATCGAACCCGACGCGACCCTCGAGGTCTTCGTCGACACCCGTCATCTCATGGCCTTCGGGCCTGATGGACGCGCCATCGGCGGCGCGGCCTAAAGGGGGCGCTGGGAGGAAAACATGGCACGCATCGATCTCGAACATATCCGCCACGCCTATGGCGCCAAGCCGAAGTCTGAAAACGACTACGCGCTGAAGGAAGTGCATCACGAATGGAACGACGGCGGCGCCTATGCGCTGCTCGGCCCTTCCGGCTGTGGCAAGACCACGCTGCTCAACATCATCTCGGGCCTGATCAATCCGTCCGAAGGGCGCATCCTCTTCGACGGCAAGGACGTGACGCATCTCTCGACCCAGGAACGCAACATCGCCCAGGTGTTTCAGTTCCCGGTGATCTACGACACGATGACGGTCTACGACAATCTGGCCTTCCCCTTGCGCAACCGGCATGTGCCGGAAGCCGAGGTTGACCGCCGCGTCAAGGAGACGATCGAAATGATCGGTCTCGGCGGCTGGGCGAAGAAGACCGCCCGCGGGCTGACCGCCGACCAGAAGCAGAAGATCTCGCTTGGCCGCGGCCTCGTGCGCAACGACGTCAGCGCCATCCTGTTCGACGAGCCGCTGACGGTCATCGATCCGGAAATGAAGTGGGTGCTGCGCTCACAGATCAAGCGGCTGCACAAGCAGTTCGGCTTCACCATGGTCTATGTCACCCACGACCAGACCGAGGCGCTCACTTTCGCCGACAAGGTCGTCGTCATGTATGACGGCCAGATCGTTCAGATCGGTACCCCGGCCGAACTCTTCGAGCGCCCGCGCCACACGTTCGTCGGCTACTTCATCGGTTCGCCGGGCATGAACGTGCTTCCGGTCAAGCTCGACGGCAACACCGCGACGGTCGGCGGCGAACACGTGGCGTTGAACTTCCTGCCCAAGGTCAAGGCCGGCGCCAAGACCGAGCTCGGCATCCGCCCGGAATTCGTCTCGCTCGGCCGCGAAGGCATGCCCGTGGCGATCACCAAGGTAGAGGACATCGGCCGCCACAAGATCGTGCGTGCCCGCTTCGCCGATCAGCCGATCTCGATCATCGTCGACGAGGATGGCGAGATCCCCGCCGATCCGCGCGTCCGCTTCGATCAGAAAGCCATCAACATCTACGCCGATTCCTGGCGCGTCGGCGAGGAGGCCTGACCATGGAAAAAACCTGGAACAACAAGGCCTGGTTCATGGTGCTGCCGGTTCTCGTGCTGGTCGCCTTCTCGGCCGTCATCCCGCTGATGACCGTCGTCAACTATTCGGTCCAGGACACCTTCGGCAACAACGCGTTCTTCTGGGCCGGCACCGACTGGTACGTGCAGGTGCTGACCTCCGACCGCTTCTGGGACGCGCTCACCCGCAACCTGATCTTCTCGGCGATCATTCTGGCCATCGAAATCCCGCTCGGCATCATCATCGCCCTCAACATGCCGAAGAAGGGTCTCGGCGTCCCGGTCTGCCTCGTGCTGATGGCGCTGCCGCTCTTGATCCCGTGGAACGTCGTCGGCACCATCTGGCAGGTCTTCGGCCGCGTCGATATCGGCCTGCTCGGCCGCACGCTCGAAGGCATGGGCATCAACTACAACTACGTGCAGAACCCGGTCGCTGCCTGGGTGACGCTGATCGTCATGGACGTCTGGCACTGGACGAGCCTCGTCGTGCTCTTGTGCTATGCCGGCCTCGTCTCGATCCCGGACGCCTATTACCAGGCGGCCAAGATCGACGGCGCCTCGCGCTGGTCGGTGTTCCGCTACATCCAGCTGCCGAAGATGAAGCGTGTGCTCCTGATCGCCTTCCTGCTGCGCTTCATGGATAGCTTCATGATCTACACCGAGCCCTTCGTCGTTACCGGCGGCGGCCCCGGCAACTCCACCACCTTCCTGTCGATCGACCTCGTCAAGACGGCCATTGGCCAGTTCGACCTCGGTCCGGCGGCAGCGCTATCGATCATCTACTTCCTCATCATCCTGCTGCTCTCGTGGATCTTCTACACCGTGATGACCACGAGCGACGCGCAAGGCTGATAAAGGCGGGAGGAGAACCAACATGCAAACACAACCGCTTACCGAACGCCTTTCCTGGCTGGTGCCGACGATCTACATCGTCTTCCTGCTCCTGCCGATCTATTGGCTCGTCAACATGAGCTTCAAGGAAACGAGCGAGATCCTCAGCACCTTCTCGCTCTGGCCGGTGAACCCGACGCTCAGGAACTATCAGGTGATCTTCACCGATCCATCCTGGTACAACGGCTACATCAACTCGATCATCTACGTCGTGATGAACACGGTGATCTCGGTATCGGCAGCGCTGCCGGCGGCCTACGCTTTCTCGCGCTACCGCTTCCTCGGCGACAAGCACCTGTTCTTCTGGCTCTTGACCAACCGCATGGCGCCGCCGGCCGTTTTCGCCCTGCCGTTCTTCCAGCTCTATTCGGCCTTCGGCCTGATCGACACGCACATCGCCGTGGCACTTGCCCACTGCCTGTTCAACGTGCCGCTCGCCGTCTGGATCCTCGAAGGCTTCATGTCGGGCGTGCCGAAGGAAATCGACGAAACCGCGTATATCGACGGCTATTCGTTCCCACGCTTCTTCGTGAAGATCTTCATGCCGCTGATCGCCTCGGGCATCGGTGTCGCCGCCTTCTTCTGCTTCATGTTCTCCTGGGTCGAACTGCTGCTAGCCCGCACGCTGACGACCACGGACGCCAAGCCGATCGCCGCCACCATGACCCGCACCGTTTCCGCTTCCGGCCTCGACTGGGGCGTGCTGGCCGCTGCCGGCGTGCTCACCATCATTCCGGGCGCGCTGGTGATCTATTTCGTCCGCAACTACATCGCCAAGGGCTTTGCCCTGGGGAGGGTATGATGACCGCTCAACCCATTCGCAAGGCCCGTTGGCAACTGCCCTTCGCCGCCGTTCTGATCGTCTATGCCGCCGCCGCCGGGCTGCTCATGAGCATGCTGCCGGTCAAGGACGGTGCGCGCGACTGGTTCGCGCCGCTGGTCGCCGGCGGCTGGATGGCCTGGTCGTTTCCGTCGGCCATGTTCTTCCTCACCATCTTCGCGCTGCTGTCGATGATGGCGGTCTGGGAATATGCCGCGCCGGGCGGAAACCCGCGCGTCGGCATCCTGCGCTTCGAGACGACACGGGGCGATCGCCTATTCGTGTCGCTGCTCGGAAGCGCCTTCATTCACCTCGCATGGCTCGGTTTCGTCGGCGGGCAGAACCTGTGGTGGGCGCTCGCGCTCTCCCTGGTCTATGCCATCGGCGTCTTCCGCTATGTCTGAGGCGAGCAAATTTGAGGGGCCGCGCGAGCGGCCCCTCAAAAGCTAAAGAACCGCATTCGCAAACCTAAGGGAGGGAATTATGCGACGGCATCTTTTGACTACGACGGCGGCTATGCTGCTGGCTTTCACCGGCACCGCTTTTGCCGGCATGGACGAGGCAAAGAAGTTCCTCGATACCGAAATCGGCGACATGTCCTCGCTCGACCGCGCGGCCCAGGAAGCCGAAATGCAGTGGTTCGTCGATGCGGCTAAGCCCTTCGCCGGCATGGAAATCAAGGTCGTTTCCGAAACGATCACCACCCATGAATACGAATCGAAGACGCTGGCCAAGGCCTTCGCCGACATCACCGGCATCAAGATCACCCACGACCTGATCGGCGAAGGCGACGTCGTCGAAAAGCTGCAGACGCAGATGCAGTCGGGCGAAAACGTCTATGACGCCTACATCAACGACTCTGACCTGATCGGCACCCATTGGCGTTACCAGCAGGCGCGCAGCCTGACCGACTTCATGGCCAATGAAGGCAAGGACGTCACCAACCCGAACCTCGACATCGACGACTTCATCGGCAAGTCCTTCACGACAGCACCGGATGGCAAGCTCTACCAGCTTCCCGACCAGCAGTTCGCGAACCTCTACTGGTTCCGCTACGACTGGTTCAACGACGAGAAGAACAAGGCGGACTTCAAGGCGAAGTACGGCTACGACCTCGGCGTTCCGGTCAACTGGTCGGCCTATGAGGATATCGCCGAGTTCTTCACCGGCCGCGAAGTCGACGGCAAGAAGGTCTATGGTCACATGGACTACGGCAAGAAGGACCCGTCGCTCGGCTGGCGCTTCACCGACGCCTGGCTGTCGATGGCCGGCAACGGCGACAAGGGCATCCCGAACGGCAAGCCGGTCGACGAGTGGGGCATCAAGGTCGACGAGAACTCGCGTCCGGTCGGCTCGTGCGTCGCCCGCGGCGGCGACACCAACGGCCCGGCCGCCGTCTACTCCATCCAGAAGTACCTCGACTGGATGAAGGCCTATGCACCGGCAGCTGCCCAGGGCATGACCTTCTCGGAATCCGGTCCGGTTCCGTCGCAGGGCGAAATCGCCCAGCAGATGTTCACCTACACGGCCTTTACCGCCGACTTCGTCAAGCCGGGCCTGCCCGTCGTCAACGAGGACGGCTCGCCGAAGTGGCGTTTTGCTCCGAGCCCGCACGGCGTCTACTGGAAGGACGGCATGAAGCTCGGCTACCAGGACGCCGGTTCCTGGACGCTCTTGAAGTCCACCCCTGACGACCGCGCCAAGGCCGCGTGGCTCTATGCGCAGTTCGTGACCTCGAAGACCGTCGACGTGAAGAAGAGCCATGTCGGCCTCACCTTCATCCGCCAGTCGACGCTCGACCACAAGAGCTTCACGGACCGTGCTCCGAAGCTCGGCGGTCTGATCGAGTTCTATCGTTCGCCGGCCCGCCTGCAGTGGTCGCCGACCGGCACGAACGTTCCAGACTATCCGAAGCTGGCTCAGCTGTGGTGGCAGGCGATCGGCGATGCATCCTCGGGTGCCAAGACCGCTCAGGAAGCCATGGACTCGCTGTGCGCCGAGCAGGAGAAGGTTCTCTCCCGTCTCGAACGTTCGGGCGTCCAGGGCGACATCGGTCCGAAGCTCGCCGAAGAGCATGACCTTGAGTACTGGAACGCCGAAGCCGTCAAGGCTGGCAACCTCGCTCCGCAGCTGAAGGTCGAGAACGAGAAGGAAAAGCCGCAGACCGTCAACTATGACGATCTGGTCAAGAGCTGGCAGAAGTAACAAGAAGGCCGCCCAAACCGGGCGGCCTTTTTCTTTCAGGAGATGCGGCACCGGGGTCGGCAACGGCCCCGGTATTTCTTTGCCGGCAATCCCTGAGCGGCATGGCCGTGCCTACATGCGGGCCAGCCGAAGGCGTCCGGACTTCTCGGACCGGCGCTTGTCGAAGATCGCCCGGACGGCGCGCGTCGAGCCGTCGTCCATCTGCACGGTCATGTCCATCTCGAGATGCTTGTCGACGATAGCGATCCGGATATCGAATGGCCGGCCGCGATAGTGGCTGTCCCCGTCCTCGCTCCAGCGGCCGATCCCCTCGGCGCTATGGCCGCCTCCAGCGCGTCCGAGATGGACCACCGCGAACCATCCGTCCTTGCCCGTCACCTTCAGGACCGGACCGTTCCGCTTGATTTCGACCCAGCAGGTCCCGCAGGCGTCCGTGCCGGACGCCACCTGCTGCCACTGCCCCGGAAAGGTGGCGCCGTTGGCGCGCGCGGCAACCGGTGGAAGCGCGAAGGCGAGCGCGAACGGCACAGCGAGCAAGCGCCAGAAGGCCAATCTCCAAGATACCATCGATCATGATCCCAAACGAACAGCGCCGGAGCACCGGCGTAAGGGACCATCGCTGCTTCGCATTGCGGCTACGTTGCATGGTCTCCGGCCTCGTCAGGCTCGCCTGCAGCTTTTCGTCAAGGCTCGCGGCCTTGCGGCAACCGTTCCCGCCGCCAGCGCATCGTGACTGATTTCCCCCGGATTCCGGAAAGTGTTTTCGTTTTCGCAATACTTGCGACATTCTGCCTCGGCACGGAAAAATTGCGCTCCCCTGTTGGAGGACGGGGGAACCGGACTGGTCGACGTGATGGGAGGAGGAACCATGAGCGACGTTTCCAGCATACACCCGGTGGACGAGAAGCTGCCTGTGGGCAGGCTCGCGACGCTTGGGATCCAGCACGTTCTTGTCATGTATGGCGGCGCCGTCGCGGTACCGCTGATCGTCGGCCGGGCATTGCAGCTCAGCCCCCAGGATGTCGCTTTCCTGATCTCGGCCGATCTGTTCGTCTGCGGCATCGTCACCATCATCCAGTCGCTCGGGCTCGGTCGCAGCTTCGGCATCCGCCTTCCCGTCATGATGGGCGTCACGTTCGCGTCTGTCGGCCCGATGGTTTCGATGGCGGCGATGACCCCGGGCCAGGAGGGCGCGCGCATGATTTTCGGCGCCATCATCGGCGCCGGCCTCGTCGCCCTGCTGATCGCGCCGTTGATGGGCAGATTGCTCAAGTTCTTCCCGCCGATCGTCACTGGCACCATCATTCTCGTCATCGGCGTTTCGCTGATGCGGGTGGGCGTCAACTGGATCTTCGGCAATCCTTTCGGCCCAACGGCGCCGAAACTGGTCGACCCAGCCCATGCCGAATGGCTGGCCGCGATGAAGGCCGCGGCCGCCGCCGCCGGCGGGCCTGCTATTCCTGATGGTCTGGTGCTCGGCGCCACGGTGCCGAACCCGCTCTATGCGGAGCCGAGCCACATCGCGCTTGCCGCCTTCGTGCTTGTGTCCATCCTCGTCATCGCACGCTTCGGCCGCGGATTGATCAGCAACATCGCGGTGCTGACCGGCGTCGTCCTCGGCTGCGTCCTCGCCGCCGCACTCGGCATGATGCACTTCGACCGGGTGGCCGACGCCGGCTGGTTTGCCGTGGTCACGCCGCTGCGCTTCGGCATGCCGATCTTCGATCCGGTGCTGATCGCCACCATGTCGCTCGTGATGATCGTCGTCATGATCGAATCGACCGGCATGTTCCTGGCGCTCGGCGAAATGACCAACCGCGAAGTATCGCAGCAGCAACTGACGGCGGGGCTGCGGGTCGATGGCCTCGGCACGATGATCGGCGGCCTGTTCAACACCTTCCCCTATACGAGCTTCTCGCAGAATGTCGGTCTCGTCGGCGTCACCGGCGTAAAGAGCCGCTATGTCTGCGTGATGGGGGGCGCCATCATGATCGCGCTCGGACTGATCCCGAAGATGGGCGCGCTGGTGGAAGCGGTGCCGACCTTCGTGCTCGGCGGCGCCGGCCTGGTGATGTTCGGCATGGTGGCAGCCACCGGCGTGCGCATCCTGTCGACCGTCGACTTCAAGTCGTCACGCAACAACCTCTTCGTTGTCGCCGTCTCGGTCGGCTTCGGCCTGATCCCGTTGATCGCGCCGAACTACCTGATGTGGCTGCCGCATGCGATCCACCCGATCATCGAGTCCGGCATCGTGCTCGCCTCGATCTCGGCGGTGGTGCTCAACGCCTTCTTCAACGGCCTGAGCCTGGAAAGGTCCGCGTCCGTCAACGCGGCCAAGCTCGCCGACAGCCACTGAGCGATACAGAAAGCACCCGCCCCGGTCCCGAAAGGTGACCGGGGCTTTGTCGTCTCACGTCCACGGAGAGATCTCGATACTTCGATCGCCACCGAAGCATCTGCCATCTCCACGGCGCTAGAAGAAAGACAACGACGACGACACGAAGGTTCCATGCCATGGCCAAGACCAATCTCACCCTCGAACTTCTCCTTTTACTTGCGCTTGCTACGCTCTGGGGCGCTTCCTACACCTTCATCAAGATCGGCGTTGAAACCATTCCGCCGGTCACGCTGATTGCCGCCCGTACCTTGATCGCCGGCGCGCTACTTCTCGCGGTTCTCCGTTGGCGTGGCCTGAAGATGCCGCGCGACCTCGCAACCTGGCGGCGGTTCCTGTTCCAGGCTTGCCTCAACAGCGTCGTGCCCTTCACACTGATTGCCTGGGCGGAACAGACGATCGATGCCGGCATCGCCTCGATCCTCAATGCGACGACGCCGATCTTCGCCTTCCTGATGACGGCCCTGATCACCCGCCACGAGGCGGTCACCGCCGGCAAGCTCGTCGGCGTGATTGCCGGCATGACCGGCATCAGCCTGATCATCGGCATGGAGGCCTTCGGCGGTCTCGGCGCGCAATTGCTGCCACAGCTGGCCGTGGTGCTCGCCACCGTCTGCTATGCCGGTGCCGCCATCTTCGGGCGCAGCTTCAAAGGGCTCGACCCGATGATGCCCGCCGCCGGCTCGCTGATATCAGGCACGGTGCTGCTGATCCCCACCAGCCTCATCGTCGACAGGCCCTGGACGCTGGCTCCATCCATGGATTCGCTGCTTGCGCTCCTCGGCCTCGCAGTCTTTTCGACAGCACTTGCCTTCGCCATCTACTTCCGGCTGATCCAGACGCTGGGTTCGGTCGGCGCCACGGCCCAGGCCTATCTGCGCGTGCCGGTCGGTGTCGCCATCGGCGCGATCTTCCTCGGCGAACGGCTGTCGGACACCGCCTGGATCGGCCTTGGCTGCGTCATCATCGGCGTTGCGGCCATGACCATACCGGCACGGCGGCGCACCTCCGCCGTCGCGGGTCGCGGCTGACACTTTTTCATTTGAAAGCAAAGGGAGCCGTTGCGCGACATCACGAGCGCAACGTCGCTGGCGAGCTTCGCTCAGTCCTTGCGCTTGCGGCAGTAGAGCTCGAGCCGGTGGCGCACGAGATCGTAGCCGAGCTCGGCGGCAATCTCCGCTTGCAGCTGCTCGATCTTGTCGGAACGGAACTCGATCACAGCACCCGTGTCGATATCGATCAGATGATCGTGATGCGGCGCGTCGGCGGTCTCGAAGCGCGCCGTCGCGCTTTCGAAGGCATGGCGCTGCACGACGCCCTGCTGCTCGAGCGCTGACAGCGTCCGGTAGACCGTCGAAAGCGAGACGGTGGCGTCGATTTCCTTCGCCCGGCGATGCAGTTCGTTTGCATCCGGATGGTCTTCGGCGGTGGCGAGAATCTTCAGGATTGCGGAGCGCTGCCGCGTAACGCGCACGCCGCCATCCCTCAAAACGCCTTCCAGCTCTTCGACACGATTCTTGTTCTGTTTCATGGTCGTTACACTAGCCAAGGGCATTGGTTTTGAAAATAGCCAGTTGCGAATGCTTCGCATTTGCATTGACTTATGCAAATCATTCCCCTACTCCTGTTGATGTCAACATCTGGGAGTAGCGAATGATCGATCAGACGAAGCGCGCGATCCTGGCAGCGGCAGCTGCCCTGGCAGCCATCGCGCTCCTTCCCGGCGCCGGCTCAGCGCAGGAGAAATTCAAGGCAGTGACGACCTTCACGGTCATTGCCGACATGGCCAAGAACGTCGCGGGGGACGCCGCAATCGTCGAATCGATCACCAAACCGGGTGCCGAGATCCACAACTACCAGCCGACCCCGCGCGACATCCTGAAGGCGCACGACGCCAAGCTGATCCTGTGGAACGGTCTGAACCTGGAGCTCTGGTTCGAGAAGTTCTTCCAGAACTTCGATGACGTCCCCGGTGCCGTCGTCTCGACCGGCGTCGAGCCCATGGGCATTGCCGAAGGCCCCTACAGCGGAAAGCCCAATCCGCATGCCTGGATGTCGCCATCGGCAGCCCTCATCTATGTCGACAACATTCGCGACGCCTTCGTGAAGTACGATCCCGCCAATGCCGAGACCTACAAGGCCAATGCCGAGGCCTATAAGCAGAAGATCGAGGCGACCATCGCGCCGATCCGCGCCGAGATCGCCAAGATCCCCGAAGACAAGCGCTGGCTGGTTTCGAGCGAAGGCGCCTTCAGCTACCTGATCCGCGATTTCGGCATGAAGGAACTCTACCTCTGGCCGATCAACGCCGACCAGCAGGGTACCCCGCAACAGGTTCGCAAGGTCATCGACGCCGTCAGGGCCAACCACATTCCGGTTGTCTTCTCTGAAAGTACCATCTCGCCCGATCCTGCTGAGCAGGTGGCGCGCGAAACCGGTGCAAAATACGGCGGCGTGCTCTACGTTGATTCCTTGAGCGAAGCGGACGGTCCGGTTCCGACCTATATCGATCTGCTGCGCGTCACATCGGAAACCATCGCCAAGGGCCTTTCGCAATGAACCTTCAGGTGAAACCCCGCTCCGGCCCCGCGCCGGCATCCGGCGAACAGGGCAGCGGCATCCGTGTCTCTGGCGCGACAGTCACCTACCGTAATGGCCTGCGGGCCCTGCGCGACGCGACCTTCGAGATCCCGACGGGCACGATCACCGCGCTCGTCGGCGTCAACGGCAGCGGCAAGTCTACACTCTTCAAGGCGATCATGGGCTTTGCCCGGCTCTCGCGCGGCGAGATCTCGATCCTTGGCCGTTCGGTTCCGGAAGCGCTCAAGAAGAACCTCGTCGCCTATGTGCCGCAGGCCGAGGAGGTCGACTGGAACTTCCCGGTGCTGGTCGAGGACGTGGTCATGATGGGCCGCTACGGCCACATGAACATGCTGCGCATCCCGAAGAAGGCGGACCATGAGGCGGTCGAGGCAGCGCTCGCCCGCGTCGGCATGAGCGACTATCGCAAGCGCCAGATCGGCGAACTCTCCGGCGGCCAGAAGAAGCGCGTCTTCCTGGCGCGCGCGCTCGCCCAGGATGGCAAGGTCATCCTGCTCGACGAACCCTTTACCGGCGTCGACGTCAAGACCGAGGACGCGATCATTCGCCTCCTGATCGGCCTGCGTGACGAGGGCCGGGTCATGCTGGTTTCGACACATAATCTCGGCAGTGTGCCGGAATTCTGCGACCGCACCGTGCTCCTGAAGAACACCGTGCTCGCCTATGGCCCGACGTGCACCACCTTCACCCGCGAAAACCTGGAACTCGCCTTCGGCGGCGTTCTCCGGCACTTCGTGCTCGGCGGCGAAAACCTGCATGACGATGCCGATCCGCGGCAGCTCGCCGTCATCACCGACGACGAGCGCCCGCTCGTCATGTATGGCGACAAGGATCGGATGGTGGCGCAGCCGGCAAAACCCGAGACCAACGGGGAGCCGAACGGCAAATGATCGCCACGCTCCTGGAACCCTTCACCTATGGCTACATGGTCAATGCCATGTGGGTGAGCGCGCTGGTCGGCGCCGTCTGCGCCTTCCTCTCCTCCTATCTGATGCTCAAGGGCTGGTCGCTGATCGGTGATGCCCTCTCGCATTCAATCGTCCCAGGGGTCGCCGGCGCCTATATGCTCGGCCTGCCCTTCTCGCTCGGCGCCTTCTTCTCCGGCTCGCTTGCCGCCGGTGCCATGTTGTTTCTCAACCAGCGCACAAGGCTCAAGGAAGACACGATCATCGGCCTGATCTTCACCTCCTTCTTCGGCCTCGGGCTTTTCATGGTCTCGCTGTCGCCGACATCGGTGAATATTCAGACCATCGTGCTCGGCAACATCCTGGCGATCACGCCCGCCGACACGCTGCAGCTCGCGATCATCGGCATCGTCTCGCTGGTCATTCTGTCAGCGAAGTGGAAGGACCTGATGGTGACCTTCTTCGATGAGAGCCACGCCCGCTCGATCGGCATTCCCACCACCTTCCTCAAGGTGCTGTTCTTCACGCTGCTCTCGGCCTGTACGGTCGCAGCACTTCAGACCGTCGGCGCTTTCCTTGTCATCGCCATGGTGGTGACGCCTGGCGCGACCGCTTACCTGCTCACGGATCGCTTTCCGCGGCTGATCCTGATCAGCGTCGCCATCGGTGCACTGACGAGCTTCTTCGGCGCCTATTTCAGCTACTTCCTCGACGGCGCCACCGGCGGCATCATCATCGTGCTGCAGACACTCATCTTCCTGACGGCCTTCGTCTTGGCCCCGAAGCACGGGCTGCTCGCCGCGCGCAGGCGCAGCGCCGAACCGATGGAGGCTGCCCGATGATCTCGCTCGACATGCTGCTTGCGGTCTTCGAATTCGAGTTCATGCGCAACGCGCTTCTGATCTCGGTGCTGGTGGCGATCCCGACCGCCATGCTCTCCTGTTTTCTGGTGCTGAAGGGCTGGTCGCTGATGGGCGACGCGATCTCGCATGCGGTCTTCCCCGGCATCGTCATCTCCTACATCGTCGGCCTGCCGCTTGCCGTCGGCGCCTTTGCCGCCGGCATGTCCTGCGCGCTTTTGACCGGCTATCTCAAGGAAAACAGCCGCATCAAGCAGGATACGGTGATGGGCGTGGTCTTCTCCGGCATGTTCGGCTTCGGGCTGGTGCTCTACACCAAGATCCAGAGCGACGTGCACCTCGACCACATCCTCTTCGGCGACATGCTCGGCATCGGCTGGCGCGACATCGCCGAGACCGGCGTGATCGCCTTGGTCGCCACCGGTATTCTCGCCGTCAAATGGCGCGATTTCCTGCTGCACGCCTTCGATCCCGCCCAGGCCAAAGCCGTCGGTCTTCCGGTTAACTGGTTGCACTATGGGCTGCTCGCGATCCTGTCGCTGACGATCGTCGGCGCGCTGAAGGCGGTGGGGCTGATCCTTGCCATCGCCATGCTGATCGCACCCGGCGCCATCGCCTTCCTGGTCACCCGCACCATGGGCGCCATGCTCATCGTCGCCGTGCTCATCGCGATGACGGCCTCCTTCTGCGGCGTCTATCTCTCCTTCTTCATCGACAGCGCGCCGGCGCCGACCATCGTGCTCCTGATGACCGTGATGTTTCTCATCGCCTTTGCCTGGACCTCCTGGCGGACCTACCGGAACGAAGCGCGGCGGGCGATCGAATGACAAAGAGGCTCCCGGTGCAGGGAGCCTCATCGCCTGTTCTCAGTGGCTCGGATGGAGCGCGTCGTTGAGATACATGCAGGTCAGCATGGTGAAGATATAGGCCTGGATGAGCGCCATCAGCAGTTCGAGCCCGGTCAGCGCCACCGTCATCAGCAGCGGCATGACCGCGGCCAGGATCCCGAGCGCCCCAAAGCCGCTGAGGCCCACGACGAAACCGGCGAAAACCTTGAGCGTGATGTGGCCGGCCAGCATGACCGCGAATAGACGAACCGAGTGGCTGACGGGACGCGAGAGGTAGGAGACCACCTCGATCGGGATGATGATCGGCGCCAGAATCAACGGCACGCCCGCCGGCATGAACAGCCTGAGGAAGCCGAAGCCGTGCCGGTAAAGGCCATAGAGCGTGACCGTCAGGAACACCAGCATGGCCAGCGCGAAGGTGACCGCGATATGGCTCGTCACCGTGAAGGCATAGGGGAACATGCCGATCAGGTTGGCGGTGAGGATGAACACGAAAAGCGAGAAGACCAGCGGGAAGAAGCGCATGCCCTTCTCGCCGGCATTGTCGCGCAGCGTCTTTGCCGCAAACTCATAGAGGATCTCGGCAGCCGACTGCGCCCGGTTCGCACAAGGCCGCGTCTTCCCGTTGACAGGATCAGGAACAGACTGGCGATCGCCACCGTCAGCACCATATAGGCGGCCGAGTTGGTAAAGCTGATCTGGTGACCGCCGATCTCGGCGATCGGTAGGAGCGACTTGATCTCAAATTGTTCGATGGGTCCGGCCATCATCAACCTCATGTGTTGGCGGAGAAGCATCGGCGGCGCGCGTCGGCGGCCGCCGGCGCGTCAATGTGTTGGATAAGCGATCGGCGGCCGAGGCCGTCCCACGAAGCGATTGCTTCCGATGGAATGACTAGAGCGCCGCGCGTTCAACTGAACGCGCAAAGGACGCTCTAGCACTTTGATTCTAGAGCATCTTTCCGCCTCCAGTGACTCCACTTGAGAGCGGGATGCTCTAGGCTGTTCAATAAAGGGAAAGGTCGCGCGGACGTGCCGCGAGCTTTGGGGCTGCATGATGCGATCGACTCCAAGTATCTCGGTCGAGATACTGGGGCCGTCCCCAGGCGAAGCACCGACGCGGGTCGTCCCGCGTGCGCCTGACCTAGAGGCAATTTGCAGCGGGGTCAAGCTGGCTTGCCCCCGATCGTGGCTTGGGCGCTAGCCGAAGCGGCGATGATCCGCAAGCACGTCTTCGATCACCGTGCGCTGCTTTGCCTTCTCGCTTGCAGGTGCGCCGGTCATGCCGGCAAGCACGATCAGCGCCTTCCACAGGGTCCAGCCACGCCCGCGGGCCCAGGCACCGCGATCGAGTGCCATGCCATGACGGAAGACCTCGCGGCTCTCGCCATGGAAGAACGTCCAGGCGATCGCCAGATCGCAGGCGGGGTCGCCGACACCCGAAGTGCCGAAATCGATGACCGCGCTCAAGCGACCCTGCGCGACCAACAGGTTGCCCCAGGCGATATCGCCGTGAAACCAGACGGGCGTCCCCTCGAATGGCGCAGCAAGGGCCGCTTCCCAGACCTCTCTGGCCGCCGCCGTGTCGACCTGTCCCTCAAGCAGTGGGAGCGCCTGACGTGTCTGCTCGTCATAGAAGGCAGGCGGACCGCCGCGGTGGAAGTTATGGTCGCCGGGCAAAGGCCCACTCGCAGCATCCGCCTGCCGCAAGGCGCGCAGAAACCGCGTGAGATCCTTCGCCACTTGCCCGAGATCTGCGACCCGTTCCACCACCAATGTTTCCCCCTGAAGCCAGCGGTAGACAGACCAGGGCCAGGGAAAGCCTTCTCCCGGCGTGCCCTTGGCAAGCGGCACGGGAATGGGCAGCGGCAATTGGGGAGCCAGCCGCGGCAGCCAGCGGTGCTCCTTTTCCACTTGCAGCACATAGCGCTCGGCGCTTGGAAGGCGCACGGTCATCTGCTCGCCGAGCCGGAAGCTTCTGTTGTCCCAGCCGCCGGGCTCGATCGGGCGCACCGCAAGATCCGACCATCGCGGAAACTGTGTCGCGATCAGCCGCCGTACCAGCGACGCATCGATCGCAAGCTCGGCTGAATTCGGGTTTGCCATGACGTATTCCATTCGATGTTTGCGTCCAGCAAGCTATGGGATCGTCCCCGAATTTCAACTTCCTAGTTCACCGTAACACTCGCTCAGCGGCGCGTTGTGTTGAGACGTGACAGTCGCTTGCCGATATCGGCGGTTGCATATTGCCGCCGCGACGGATTTCGAGGATGAAGAAGGCCTAGACCCGTTGATAGCTTGAGATCATGGAAGCCCGGCCGACCGATCATCTTTTGCTGGAGGTCCCGCGCCTCATCGCACCCCGCCGGGCAGGCGGGACCGCATGAGCACGCCCCGTGGCAAGACGCCGGCTCCAAAGCCTGCCGGTCGGACGGGACTGCGCTTCTTTCTCGTCGCTCTCATCCTGATCGTCACCGCCATTCTCGCGACGGCCCTGCTTGCCAACGAACAGCGCAACCTCAAGAAAGTTCTCGTGGCATTGGGTCTGCCGACGACCTTCCTGGCGAAGAGCAAGCCCTCCGAATCGACGGCCGAGAAGCCGGCAAGGCGCGAACCGCCACGCATCGCCCTGCCCGCCTGGACCTTCCAGGATCTGCAGACGCCGGAGCAGCAGTTCCTGCGCGTCATCCGCAGCGATCCCAAGGCGCTCTGCGACGAGTTGCGCGACGCCGGCTTTCGCGAACTCGAATGGAAAGCCGGTGCCGGTGAGCGTGCCCAATGGGAATGTTCGTCACTCGTCTCCTTCCCGCGTCCGGGCGAGGACAAGCCCTCATCGATCTTCATCTTCGTCAAAGGCAGCGGCGAGGAGGAAATCACCTCCTTCCGCGTCAAGCTCAACATCGAGCGACCGGAGGACCGCCAGGCCGTGACCACGGCAGCGGCGCGGGCAGCGGCGGTGTTCCTCGACCACGTGCGCTGGGCCGATGCCGCAAGCGTCACCCTGCAAATCCAGGCGCTGAAGGAATTCGATCTCAAGCGTTTCGGCAGCCGCATCCAGTTCAAGCGCGAGTCCGACGAGGTGACGCCGCGCTTTAACTTCCTTGCCAACCAGCCGCCGCGCGCGCGGCCGAAGAGCATTGCCGAGCTTTACTTCGACCGGAGCAAATGGCTCGCCTATGGCGATGCCGGACTGCGTAGCTTCGTCAAGGGCCCGACAGACTGGAACGTGCCGGCAAAAGTGCCGAATGGGAAGGAGCCAGCGACGGACGCCACGCTCGGCGAGAAGCCCTCCGCGGGTCATGCGCCATGACGATTCCGTCGCTCGCTGACTTAGGAAAGCAACGGCCTACCGATCGATCCGGGTCGAAAGGATAATCGAAGAAAGCGTCCGGTCGACGCCGTCGATCTCGCCGATGCGGTCGATCAGAAGATCAAGTTCGCTGATCGACGTCGCCGCGACCACGGCGATAAGATCGAAACTGCCGCTGACAGAATGCAGCGTCTGGATTTCACGGATGGCACTGAGTTCAGGGGTCACGCGGCTCAGCGCCCGCGGCGCGATGGTGATCAGCACATGCGCCTTGACCAGCCCCTTCTCGTAGCTCTCCGACAGGCGCACGCCGTAGCCGGCGATGATTCCCTCGCGCTCCAACCGCTCGATCCTCGCCTGCACTGTCGTGCGCGACAGGCCGAGCCGGCGCGCGATCGTCGCCGTCGGCATGCGGGCATTTTCGCTGAGGACGGCGAGGAGCTCTCGATCCTTGTCCGTGATTTGCATTTCGTCGGTCCTGTTGGGCAATCTGCCGAATATCTATAGGCGATTTAGTCGTTTCGGCGCTTCAAATCAACCACCCCTCCCACGACAATAGGGGCACACACAGTTCTCATGCCCTGGGGGAAAGAATGAAGAATATCGTCGTCATCGGAGCAGGCAAGATCGGCTCCACCATCGCTCGCATGCTCGCCCATACCGGCGACTACAGCGTCTGCGTCGCCGACCGCAGCGCCGAACAGCTGGAGCAGGTGGAAAAGCACGCTGCCATCACGACCGCGACGGTCGATATCGCCGACAAGAAGCAGCTCGTCGCTCTTCTCTCGGGCAAGTTCGCCGTCCTCAGCGCCGCTCCGTTCCACCTGACGGTCGCAATCGCCGAAGCCGCTGCTGAAGCCGGCATCCACTACCTGGACCTGACCGAAGACGTCGAATCCACCCGCCAGGTCAAGGCGATCGCCGCCAAGGCCAACACCGCCTTCATCCCGCAGTGCGGCCTCGCACCGGGCTTCATCTCGATCGTCGCCAACGATCTCGCCAGCCACTTTGAGACGCTGGAAAGCGTGCGCATGCGCGTTGGCGCCCTGCCGCAGTACCCGTCGAACGCGCTCAACTACAATCTCACCTGGAGCACCGACGGCGTTATCAACGAATATATCGAGCCCTGCGAAGCGATCGTCGAAAACAACCTCATCGAAGTGCCGGCCATGGAAGAGCGCGAAGAATTCTCGCTCGACGGCGTCACCTATGAAGCCTTCAACACCTCGGGCGGTCTCGGCACCCTCTGCGAAACGCTGAAGGGCAAGGTTCGCACGCTTAACTACAAGACGATCCGCTATCCGGGCCATGCCGCCATCATGAAGGCGCTCCTCAACGACCTCGGCCTGCGCCACCGCCGCGAAGTCCTCAAGGACATCTTCGAGAACGCCCTGCCGACCACCACCCAGGACGTCGTCGTGATCTTCGTTACGGTTTCGGGCTTCCGCAGCGGCCGCCTGATCCAGGAAACCTACGCCAACAAGGTCTATAGCGGCGTCGTTGCCGGCCGCATGCAGAGCGGTATCCAGATCACCACGGCAGGCAGCATCTGCGCCGTGCTCGACCTGCTCGCCGAAGGCAAGATCGCCTCCAAGGGCTTCGTTCGCCAGGAAGACATCAGCCTCGACACCTTCCTCGCAAACCGCTTCGGCCACTACTACGCTCAGAAGGGCGAAACCGAGCGCGTCGCCGGCTGATCCTTCAGCTATAAGCGTGCCGAATTTGGAGCGGGACAGACGTCCCGCTCTCACCTACGCAAAGCCAGGGTCTTGGCCCGGGCTTTTTTCGTGTCGTCCGATCATTCGGGCCTGCGGCGCCGCGTCGTATCAGACGCGCACAAAGGTCGCCGTAGCACTTTGACGGATACCCCTTAGCTTCGGCCGAATTCGTCCTCGATACGGATGATGTCATCTTCGCCGAGATAGGAGCCGGTGCGCACCTCGATCAGTTCCAGCGGGATTTTGCCCGGGTTGTGAAGCCGGTGCACGATCCCCGGCGGAATATAGACCGACTCATTCTCGTGCAGCATTCGCGTTTCCCCGGACATCGTGATCTCCGCAGTGCCGCGCACCACGATCCAATGTTCCGCCCGATGATGATGCTTCTGCAGTGAGATCTTCTTGCCGGGGTTCACGCGCAGACGTTTGACGGCAAAGCGTTCTCCGTCCGAAATGGCCGCGACCGCCCCCCAGGGGCGATAGGACGTCGGGTGGATCTCGGTCAGCACCGCCGTCTGTGGCGACTTCGCCAGCGTCTTGACGATGGAACCGACGCTCTGGCTGTCGGCCAGCCGTCCGACATAGACGGCATCCTCGCCGGCAATGACGGCGACATCGTCCAGCCCTTGAACTGCAAGGTGAATGTCGCGCGACAGGACCAGCGAATTGCGCGTGTTCGACACCGTGGCCTTGTCGGTGACGACATTGCCGTCGCCGTCCTTTTCTCCCGTCTTCCAGACCGCGTCCCAGCTGCCGAGATCGGACCAGAGGAAGGAAGACGGCACCACGGCCGCCCGCTCAGTCTTTTCAAAGACCGCATAATCGACGGAGATATCAGGCGCAGCGGCAAAGCTCGCCGCGTGCAGCCGGGTGAAGTCGAGATCCTTCTGAGCCCCTTCCACCGCGAGCTTCGTCGCTTCCCAGACCTGGGGCGCGTGGCGCTTCATCTCATCAAGAAAGTGCTTTACCGGCAGCATGAACATGCCGGAGTTCCAGAGGTAGCGCCCGGTCTCGAGCATTGCCTCGGCTTTGGCGCGGTCCGGCTTCTCGACGAACCGCGCCACACGGTTCGTGCCAGCCGTCAGTTCTTCGCCGCGCTCGATGTAGCCGTAGCCGGTCGCCGGTTCCGTCGGCGTGATGCCGAAGGTCACCAGTTCTCCGTGGCGGGCGGCCTGGTGCGCCCTGAGTATGCAATCCCTGTAGACCTCGCCGGCATCGATCTCATGGTCAGAAGCAAGCACCTGCATGACCGCACCCTTGCCGTAACGGCTGAGTACCTGGAAAGCCGCGGCAGTCAGCGCCGGCGCTGTGTTGCGTGCAACCGGCTCAAGGAGGATGTCGCCCAGATGTACGTCGATCGCCCGCGCCTGCTCCGCGACGATGAAGCGAAAGTCGCTGTTGGTGACGATGATGGCCGGCTCGAACTGGCCGGCGTCGCGCACGCGCTCCAGCGTCTGCTGGAACAGTGAACGATCGGAAAGGATCTGCAGGAATTGCTTCGGAGCGGCGGCGCGAGAGAGCGGCCACAAACGGGTGCCGCGCCCGCCCGCCATGATCACCGGAACAATCTTTGACGTCATGCCGGCGCCTCTTCTTCTTTGAGCTGAACTTTCAGGGACCAATAAAGGGCTTCTGATGAAGAATAGCTAAAGCGCCGATCCGGGCAAGCCATTCACCGACGCGAAGGCTAATACTGATGAGGAAGGGTATACGGTTGTCCGCCCGCATCCCGCTCCACTTAAGCGAAGCGTCACGGCAAAGAACTCGCGATCAACAAAAAACCCCGCACGAAGGCGGGGCTTTCGGATTTGCATTACCCTTCCGGGTGTCCCTTTCAGGCCGGGATCACGATCTCGCCGAGCTTCGTCAGTTCGGCGACGAACTGCTCGAGACGGGTCTTCTTCTCGTCGCCGGCGCCTTCCAGCTCGGCACGAACCGCATCGATGCGGTTTTCAAGAACCGTACGGTCGAGTTCGTCGACGTGGACGGCGGACTCGGCCAAAAGCGTGCAGCCGGTCGGCAGGATGTCGGCAAAGCCGCCGAACACAGCAAAGCGCTCGGTCTTGCCGTCCGCCGTCTTCACCGTGACCACGCCGGGCTTGACCGTCGTCATCGTCGGAGCGTGATTGGCCATCACGGTCATCTCGCCCTCGGTCGCCGGAATGACGACTTCCGTCACCTTTTCGGAGAGGAGCAGGCGCTCGGGGGAAACAAGCTCAAAGTTGAAATCGGCCATGACCATTCACTTCTCGTGGGCGCGCCACCTAAAAGGCGGCTGTGCATGTCTTCCCTGCCTTCTGATAAGGCAGGATGAAAGCCTCGGCGCTTGGATCGCGCCGAGGCTTAACAGTGCAATCAAGCGGCTTCAGCAGCCAGCTTCTTGGCCTTTTCGACCGCTTCTTCGATCGAGCCGACCATGTAGAAGGCAGCTTCCGGCAGGTGGTCGTATTCGCCGTTGACCAGGCCCTTGAAGCCCTTGATCGTGTCTTCGAGAGCGACGAGCTTGCCCGGCGAACCCGTGAAGACTTCGGCGACGAAGAACGGCTGCGACAGGAAGCGTTCGATCTTACGAGCGCGGGCAACGGCGATCTTGTCTTCTTCAGACAGTTCGTCCATGCCGAGGATGGCGATGATGTCCTGGAGCGACTTGTAGCGCTGCAGGGTCGTCTGCACCTTACGCGACACTTCGTAGTGCTCCTCGCCGACGATCATCGGGTCGAGCATGCGCGACGTGGAGTCGAGCGGGTCAACGGCCGGGTAGATGCCCTTTTCGGCGATCGAGCGCGACAGAACCGTCGTTGCGTCCAGGTGGGCGAACGAGGTAGCCGGCGCCGGGTCGGTCAAGTCGTCGGCCGGAACGTAAATGGCCTGAACCGAGGTGATCGAACCCTTGGTCGTCGTGGTGATGCGTTCCTGCATCTGACCCATGTCGGTCGCCAGCGTCGGCTGGTAACCCACGGCCGAAGGAATACGGCCGAGCAGAGCCGACACTTCGGAACCTGCCTGGGTGAAGCGGAAGATGTTGTCGACGAAGAACAGAACGTCCTGGCCCTTGTCGCGGAAGTCTTCAGCGATCGTGAGGCCCGTCAGAGCGACGCGAGCGCGGGCGCCCGGCGGTTCGTTCATCTGGCCGTAAACGAGCGCAGCCTTGGAGCCTGCGCCGCCGCCATGCTTGTTAACGCCGGACTCGATCATTTCGTGGTAGAGGTCGTTGCCTTCGCGGGTGCGTTCACCCACGCCTGCAAACACCGAGTAACCACCGTGCGCCTTGGCGACGTTGTTGATCAGTTCCATGATGAGAACGGTCTTGCCGACGCCTGCACCACCGAAGAGGCCGATCTTGCCGCCCTTTGCGTAAGGCGCGAGAAGGTCGACGACCTTGATGCCGGTGACAAGGATCTGTGCTTCCGTCGACTGCTCGACGTAGGACGGCGCATCCTGGTGGATCGCGCGCTTGCCCGAGGTAACGAGCGGACCGGCTTCGTCGACCGGCTCGCCGATGACGTTCATGATGCGGCCGAGCGTTTCGTCGCCAACCGGAACCGTGATCGGCGCACCGGTGTCGGTGACCGGCTGGCCGCGCACGAGACCTTCGGTCGAGTCCATGGCGATCGTGCGGACGGAGTTTTCGCCGAGGTGCTGAGCGACTTCGAGAACGAGGCGGTTACCGTGGTTGTCGGTCTCCAGCGCGTTCAGGATCTGCGGAAGCTGGCCTTCTTCGAACACGACGTCAACGACGGCGCCGATGACCTGCGTTACGCGACCGACAGCGCCGGTTGCGGCAACTGCTGCGGTCTTGGCGGAAGCTGCCTTCCTCGGTGCAGCGGGCTTCTTCTCCACTGCGGTTTCTTTCGGGGTAGCTGCCTTAGCCATAATCCTTACCCTCTTTCCGTAACCTTAGAGCGCTTCCGCGCCCGAGATGATTTCAATGAGTTCCTTGGTGATCTGAGCCTGGCGCTGACGGTTATAGTTCAGCGTCAACTTGTTGATCATCTCACCAGCATTGCGCGTCGCATTGTCCATCGCGCTCATCTTCGCGCCCATTTCGCCGGCGACGTTCTCGAGCAGGGCCCGGAAGATCTGCACGGAAATGTTGCGCGGAATGAGGTCGCTCAGGATCGCGCCCGCGTCCGGCTCATATTCATAGACGGCCGAAGCATCCGATGCTTCCGCTGCGACCGGGCCGGCCGAAGCGGGGATCAGCTGCTGAGCCGTCGGAATCTGGGCGATAACGGACTTGAACTCGGAGTAGAACAGCGTGCAGACATCGAACTCGCCCTTTTCGAAGAGCGCGATGACCTTGTGGCCAATCTGGTCGGCATTTTCGAAGCCGATCTTCTTGACTTCACGCAGGTCGACACGATCGATGATCAGCGACGCGAATTCGCGACGCAGAATATCGAAGCCCTTCTTGCCCACGCAGATGATCTTGACCGTCTTGCCGGCTGCGAGCAGCTTGCGAACGTGGTCGCGGGCATGACGGGCGATCTGCGAGTTGAAGCCGCCGCAAAGGCCGCGTTCAGCCGTGCAGACGACCAGAAGGTGCGTATCGTCCTTGCCGGTTCCGGTCATCAGGGCAGGCGCGCTGTCGTCCCCACCAACCGCCTGAGCGATGTTGGCGAGAACGGTGGCCATGCGCTGCGAGTAAGGCCGGGCGGCCTCGGCCGCCTCCTGCGCACGCCGAAGCTTCGCCGCGGCGACCATTTTCATCGCCTTGGTGATCTTCTGCGTCGCCTTGACGGAGGCGATCCGGTTCTTCAGATCCTTAAGTGAAGGCATCCGTTATCCGTCCTAAATGAAATCCG